>OIWS01000162.1_pt1 | contig 91503 bp, 67 predicted proteins | sample 1587611 | NCBI WGS metagenome assembly OIWS01 (sample SAMEA3888919, study PRJEB22519) | human gut metagenome | biome: human gut; feature: human-associated habitat; material: faeces | place: Denmark | collected 2010 | reverse complement strand
ATTTTTTGTTGTATATTTTTTTATGATTTGTGTCTAAAATTTGTTGACTAGTGCAATTGAAAGCTATTAGTCTTGCCTTCCACTTGGGGAAGGTGCCGAGCATAGCGAGGCGGAAGAGGGATTTTGATGCGACAAGTTGCCTAAGCCGCCCCCTTTAGTCGCCTGCGGCGACAGTTCCCCCAAGGGGGAACCAAGAATGTACTAATGAAGGCTAATTGAAAGCTATTAGTCTTGCCTGCCCCTTGGGGAAGGTGCCGAGCGCAGCGAGGCGGAAGGGGGATTCCCCATAAATATACAAAAAATTTTACATTTCTATGATAGACACATACTAAAAAATTTATTATGATGAAGGAGATTTGATTATGGCTAAACCGATAGTTGCTATAGTTGGACGTCCTAACGTAGGCAAATCTACTCTTTTTAATATTTTTGCCAACAGCAGGATTTCCATTGTTGAGGATACACCGGGCGTTACCCGCGACCGTCTGTATGCTACCGCCGAATGGCTGGACCACGAGTTTATGATGGTTGATACCGGCGGTATCGAAATCATGAATGCCGATGCTATTGCTGTTTCTATCCGTCAGCAGGCACAGATTGCGATTAAGGAGGCGGACGTTATTCTGTTCGTCTGCGATGCGCGCGCAGGCATTACTACAGAGGATGCTGACGTTGCCCGTCTGCTGCGTCAGTCCAAGAAGCCGATTGTTCTGGCTGTCAATAAAGCGGATTCTCCGAAGCAGGAGATGAATACCTTTGAATTCTATAATCTGGGTATCGGTGATCCGATTGCTGTTTCCGCGTCCAACCATTTGGGCCTGGGCGATTTGTTGGATGCCGTTGTTGCCAAGTTCCCGTCCGATAAGATGGCAGGCGATCTGGAGGAAGAGGACGAAATCAAGGTTGCTCTGATTGGCCGTCCTAACGTAGGCAAGTCCTCTATTTTCAACGCACTGGTAGGCGAGGAGCGTTCTATCGTAAGTGATGTTGCAGGCACTACCCGTGATGCGATTGATACTCCGGTAGTACGCAACGGTCAGAAGTACCTGTTCATTGATACCGCAGGCATGCGCCGCAAGGCTAAGGTTGACGAACCGATTGAAAAATACAGCGTTATGCGTTCACTGCGCGCAGTTGACCGCAGTGACGTTGTGCTGATGGTTTTTGATGCTGTCGAGGGTGTTACCGAGCAGGATAAACGTATCGTCGGCTATGCTCATGAGGCAGGCAAGGCTGTTATTTTGGTTGTCAACAAGTGGGATTTGTACGAGAAGGACAATTCCTCCACTCTGCGTTACACCGAAACTCTGCGCAAGGAGCTTGTTTTCCTGCAGTATGCGCCGGTAGTTTTCGTTTCTGCCGTTACCAAGCAGCGTATTCACCGACTGCCGGAGGTTATCTCCTATGTTGCCGAGCAGAACGCTATGCGTATCGCTACCAGTATTCTCAACCAGGTTATCGAGGACGCTGTAGCTATCAATCCGCCGCCGACCGAAAAAGGCAAGCGTCTTAAGATTCTTTATGTTACACAGGTCAAAATCAAACCGCCAACCTTTGTTATCTTCGTCAACGAGCCGGAAATTATGCATTTCTCCTATCAGCGTTATCTGGAGAACAAACTGCGTGAGGCCTTTGGCTTTGAAGGTACACCGATTCAGATGATTATCCGTGGTAAGAACGAGGATGAATAAATAAAAGTCAGGTGATTTGTTATGTTCAATGAGGTGGGTATATTACATTTTCTGCTGGGCTTTGTGCTCGGTCATGTCTGCGGCTCTGTTCCCAGCGGCTTATGGCTGGTGCAGGCCTTTCACGGTATTGATATCCGTAATTACGGCAGCAAGAATATCGGCACAACAAACGTTTTCCGTACCGTCGGTCCCAAGACTGCGGTGCTGGTGCTGATTGCCGATGCCTTCAAGGGTATTCTCGCGGTTGGTATTATGAGTTATTTTTTCCACAATCCGCTGCTGGATGTGGTTACGGCTTTGGGTGCGCTTTTGGGTCATAATTATTCGCTCTTTCTGGGCTTTAAGGGTGGCAAGGGCGTTGCGACCGCACTGGGCCTGTTGATTTTCATGATGCCTAAGGTTGCAGTAGCAAGCTTCGGTATCTGGCTGGTGTGCGTGCTGCTGACGCGCTATGTATCGCTCGGCTCCATTATGGCTGCCATCTTTACGCCGCCGCTGGCGTGGTATCTTGGTTATCCCTCTGCCTATGTGATTTTCTCGGTGGTTGCCGCTTTCTTTGTAGTTTTACGCCACAAGGAAAATATCCATCGCCTGCTCACAGGCACCGAAAGCAAAATCAAACCGGGCAATGCCAAGGATCTGCAGAAATAAAATATCGCTTCTACGCTGATGTAGGCCAATGCTTACATCAGCTTTTTTCATATACTAAAGCAGGATTTTTGTTCTGCCTAAAGAATATAATAATATTACAAGTATTTTAGGTTACTTGCAGTAAAATATATGCTGCAAGAAGGGAGGAACGAAATTGCGATTAGCAAAGCTTTTATATACAGCTGCTGTTGTTTGCGGACTGCTGCTGCCTTTGGGCGCTTCGGCCGCAGGCATTACCAATTATCCGCCGCTGGTGAACCCGTCGCACTGGACGGAGCAGAACAAGAGCGGTGATACGGTTATCCTTGATGCGAAGGGTGTCGCTGCCTTCAACGCCAAGGTGCGCGCTGCTTCCCGCAGTATGCCTGACCTGGCAAATTATCCTGCGACGATGAGCGGTGATGCGCTTAAAACGAGGATTATGGATTATTCCATCCTTGACGATGACCTGTATCTGCATGGCAATAAGGTGAGCGAAAACTATAAGAACATCCTGCGCAAGCAGAGCAATATCAGCGCTATTCCCAAAAGCGTGGCTGTGCAATACGCAGTGACGGTGCGCCGTACAGCGGTGCGTGCGCTGCCTACGGGCGAGGGCCTGTATTATTACGCGGGCGACAGGGATTTTGATGCGCTGCAGGAAACTATGCTGGACCCCGGCGAGCCTGTGGCTGTGCTGCACACAAGTGCCAACGGTTATTTTTACTACGTGCAGGCAGTAAATTACAGCGGTTGGGTGAGCAAGTATAATGTAGCCATGACCGATAAGAACACCTGGAGCTGCTTTGTAAAGCCGCAGAAGTTTTTGGTTGTTACCGATGCGGAATATAACCTGAAAACGGACGGCGAGCAGGTGCTTTATCAGCAGGGTGCGCGCCTGCCGGTTGACAGTATGCAGAGCGATACCTATACGGTAATTGCACCGGTGCGCACAAAAACAGGCCTGCTGCAGAAGCAGAAGTTGCTGGTGCCGAAGGCTGCCTCTGCCGTGCATTACGGTTATTTGCCCTATACAAGCAATAATCTGCTCAGCTCCACCTTCAAATTTTACGGCAAGCCTTATGGCTGGGGCGGCTTGAAGAACAGCGTGGACTGCTCGAGCCTAGTGTTCAATGCTTACCGCACTGTGGGCATTGTGCTGCCGCGTAATGCCGACCAGCAGGAGCTTACCGCAGGCACAAAGAAAAAGCTCAGCGGCAGCTCACAGGAACGCGCCGCCATTATCAGCAAGCTGATGCCGGGTGCAGCGCTTTATATGGACGGGCACTGCCTGATGTATATAGGCAATATCAATCAGACACCATATACGATTCATGCGCTGGGCTCTTATTTTTCCAAGGGCCGCCTGATGCGTGAGATGAAGGTGCTGGTGAGCGATTTGTCGTTGCAGCGTTCCAGCGGCAATACCATGCTTAACGAATTGCAGACTGCAATAGAATATAAATAATGATAGGAGAGTTTAAGATATGTTAAACCAATTTCAATGTACCGCAGCGGAGTTCAACGCTGCAGCCTATAATAATGCGGACAGTATTGTCCTCTTTCTGTGTAAGGAATGTGCAGCAGCTATCGACAAGCTGGAGCTGCCGGAGGCAGCAGCCAAGGCGGCAATGGCGTATACCGCGCAGCACGACGATATTTATGATGCAGGCAGCGTAACCACCCTGGTGCTGCCGCAAGGTGAAGGTTTGCTGACACTGCTTTTGGCAGGCTGTGGCGATGGCAAGGACTGCAAGACGAACAATTTCCGTAAGTCTGCCGGCGCTGCTGCCCGCGCTTTGCACAAGGCTAAGGCGCAAAAGGCCGTACTGGCTGCGCCTATCCTGCTGAACGCCGAACGCAGCAAAAACCTGCAGGCGCTCGTCGAAGGCCTGTACCTCGGCGCGTACACCTTCAACCGCTTCAAGAGCGAAGCAAAGCAGGCACCGCTGTGTGAGGCTACAGTGCTGAGCGCTGTGCCGGAGTCGGCGGAAATCATTAACGCTGCGGAAATCTCTGCGGAAGCAGTGTGCTATGCACGTGATCTGGTGAATAACCCCGGTAACGTGGTAACACCGCAAACCATGGCCGATGATGCCTTGAAGCTGGGGCAGGAGCTGCCGCTGGAAATTACTATTATGGACGAAACCCTGATGGAAGCAAGAGGCATGCATGCACTGCTGGCAGTAGGTCAGGGCAGTCATAACCCTCCGTGCCTTGTTGCCTTGCGCTACAACGGCGACGGTGAAGCTCCCTATACAGCCTTCGTAGGCAAGGGCATCACCTTCGACAGCGGCGGTATTTCCATTAAGCCTGACGATAACATGGGCGAGATGAAGGACGACATGACGGGTGCAGGCGCTGTGCTCAGCGCTATGCGTGCCATCGCACGTTTAGGCCTGAAATGCAATGTTATTGGCGTGCTGGCCTGCGCGGAGAATATGCCTGACGGTAAGGCGCAACGCCCCGGCGACATCGTGCGTGCAGCTAACGGCAAGACCATCGAGGTTGTTTCCACCGATGCGGAAGGACGCATGGTGCTAGCGGACGCAGTCTGGTATGCCTGCCAAATGGGTGCCAAGAAGGTTATCGACATCGCAACGCTGACCGGTGCGGTAATCATCGCCCTCGGAAACGAAACCAGCGGTATTGTGGCCAATGACGACGAGCTGGTGGAGCAGATTAAACTGGCAGGACGCATGGCCGGTGAAAACTACTGGCAGCTGCCTTCTTTGCCCGAATGCAAGGAGGCCATCAAGAGCGACGTTGCGGACCTGCTCAACAGCGCAGGACGTGCCGGCGGCTGCATCACCGGCGGCCTGTTCATCGGCGAATTCGTCGACAAGGATATCCCGTGGGCGCATCTTGATATCGGCGGCACCTCCACCGCAACCAAGACGGAAGGCTTCAAGGTCAAGGGCGGTACTGCCTTTGGCACAATGACGCTTATCAAGCTGGCGGGTATGCTGTAATGACTGCGCAGCTTGTTGATTTACATTTGCACAGCACCTTCAGCGATGGACGCTATACGCCGACCATGCTGGTGGACGAGGCCGTAGCTAAAGGCATCGGCGTAATCGCCATCACCGACCATGATTCGTGGAACGGTATAGCAGAGGCGCTCGAGGCGGCAAAGCGCCACGACGGACGCATCCGCGTAATTACCGGCGTAGAGCTGGGAACGCAGTACGAGGATGATGCCGTGCATATTTTAGGCTATCACGTTTCTATGGACTGTGAAGCGCTGCATAAGAAAATGGATGAAATGCGCCATGCGCGCGAGCATCGTTTATATGCCATGCTGGAAAAGCTGGAAAAATTAGGCTACCATGTGGAGGTAGAGGCCTGCGACCCCAAGAACAGGGCAGTGGGCCGTCCGCATGTGGCTAAGGCACTGGTGGCGAAGGGCTATTTTGCTACTGTGCAGGAGGTTTTCGACGTACTACTGCACCGCGGCGGACCGGCGTATGTGCCGCAGCCCAAGCTTTCTCCGCAGGAGGCAGTGGCGCTGATTCACGAGGCAGGCGGTATCGCTGTGTTAGCACATCCTTCGGAGCTGGTGGATAAAACTCTGCCCGAGCGCTTGCTTGCCGCAGAACCGTTTGACGGCATCGAGGTGTGGCACCCCAGCGCGGATGCACAGGCACAAGCCCATTGGCTAGCGCTGGCCAAGCAGCGTGGACTGCTGGTGAGCGGCGGCAGTGACTTTCACGGAATCCCTGACCGTTTCCCCACAAAGCTGGGAATCTGGCAGGTGCAATATGATGATGTTAAGGGTGTAATAGAATGGAAGTAGTTGCTTTTGTAGGACCCAGCGGCACAGGCAAGAGCCACCATGCCATCGGCGTGGCCTTTGACAACCGTTGTGACGCTATTATTGACGACGGCCTGCTGATTAAGGGCACCAAAATTCTGGCAGGCACCTCCGCCAAGAATGAAGACAACAGAATACAGGCCGTAAAGCGTGCCATCTTCACCGACGAAGGACACGCACAGGCAGTGCGTGAGGCGCTGGCGACTAACAACATTCATCGTCTGCTGATTATTGCTACCTCAGACAATATGATTAACAAGATTATCGGCAGGCTGAAGCTGGATAAGCCGGTTAAAACGGTGTATATCAACCAAATTGCCAGCAAGGCTGAAATCAAGAAGGCCCGTCATGCGCGTCTGCAGGAGGGCAAGCATATCGTGCCGGTGCCGACGATTGAGCTGAAGCCTCATTTCACAGGCTATTTTGCCGATTTGCCCTATAATATTTTTTCTAGCCAGCGCAAGCAGGAGAAGGATGCGGACCGTTCTATCGTACGTCCTTCGTTCAGCTTTTACGGCAAGCTGCTGATTTCCGACAGCGCGCTGGAGGATATCATCAAAATTATCGGGCGCAAGCTGGAGGGCGTGGAGCGCATCACCTCGATCAAGGTGCGCCGCCGTAGTGACAACAGCAAGGGTATTGTTATCAGTGTAGAGGTTGTGCTGTATTACGGTGTTAAGCTCTTTGCCGTTACCAAGCAGTTCCAGGCGAAGATTAAGGAAAAGATTGAGTATATGACAGCCATGAAGGTGAAGAACGTGAATGTTTCTATCCGCAGCCTGGCTTTGAGGAAGTGAAGAGAGCTGTCGCATGCTTTACCCTCGCAGGGTTTCCTGCGGGGGATTTTGTTTTTTGATACTGTGGGTTAATTCAACTTCTTTCATAACTGAAAGAAGTTGGAAGAAAGTTTCGCGCTTTTTGTAAAACGCGGCAAAACAAAAACTTTTTCAGGAGAAAAAGTTTTACCAAAAAGCTCTCTTAATCAGAGAGCAGGCTGCTTACGAAGAAGACGAGGACTATGAGGAGTAAAACACTAAAACCGAGCACTCACTAACGTGGGTGCTTTTTATTTTCCGGCATGCGAAGGTATACCGTTTTTTCTATGTTCAAAATCAGGAATAAAATCCTAATTTTATATAAAAAATGCTAAAGCTTGGATTCCATTCCAAACTTTTAGGGAGAATAGAGAAAACTTGGAATGCGTTCCAAGTTTTCTTGCGTTTATAACAGGTTTGCTTTACAATATAAGTAAGAGGTGATAACTATGCAGCTTATTCCAAGAAAAGAATATCTTGACTGGTTATGTCGCTGGCAGGATAAACAAATCATAAAAGTAGTATCCGGTGTACGCCGTTGCGGAAAATCAACCCTGTTTACGCTGTTTAAACAGAACTTGCTTAAGCAGGGGGTAGATGAAAAACAAATTATCAGCATCAATTTTGAAGCAATGGAATTTGAAGCCTTACGGGATTATCATACTTTGTATCAATATATAAATGACCACCTGCAGCAGGACTGCAAAAACTATATTTTTTTAGATGAGGTACAGCATTGCACGGAATATCAAAAAGCTGTCGACAGCCTGTTCATTAAAGATAATTGCGATATATATCTTACAGGTTCCAACGCTTATTTTATGTCCGGAGAGCTGGCAACCGTTCTTTCCGGCAGATACGTTGAACTAAAGATGCTGCCGCTGTCATTTAAAGAATTTGTATCTTCTTTTGCTCCGGAAAATGTTGACATAAGCATACAGGAAAAGTTTAATTTATACCTGAATTATGGTTCCTTTCCTTTTCTGGCACGTTACAATAGCTTTGACAGTGATGCTTATAATTATCTGCGCGATGTATATAATACAATTATTCTCAATGATATAGTAAAACGTCTGAAGATCACTGATGTGAACGCATTAGATAAGGTAACAAAATTTATCGCTGATAATATCGGTAATATTGTTTCTATAAACAAAATTGCGAATACCTTAAAATCCGGTGGCAAGAGTATAGACAACAAGACTGTTGAGAAGTATTTGCAGGGATTGGTAGATGCTTTGTTTTTATATAAAGCTCCGCGCTTTAACATCAAAGGAAAGCAATTGCTTACCAATATGCCTAAATATTATATTGTTGATATTGGTATGCGCAATATCCTGATACGTAATAAAGAAAGCGATATAGGTCATATCATAGAAAATCTTGCCTATCTGGAGCTGATGCGACGCGGTTATGATGTATACGTGGGGGATATTGATAAAGGTGAGGTTGACTTTGTAGCCATTAAAAACAACCAGACAGAATATTATCAGATATCCGCTACTACGTTAAACCCTGATACATTGGCAAGAGAGCTGGCACCGCTACAGAGCGTGCAGGATAATTATCCAAAGTATCTTTTGACACTTGACGAGCTTTTTGGCGAAGCTAATTATGATGGAATACAAAAGAAAAACCTGATAAAATGGTTGCTTGAATGAGAGATATAAAAAGCTTGCCTCCAAGCTAACCGCATAATAACTTCTTCCATAATATTATAAATTTCACCCGTTCTTCACAGCAGCTCGTGCCTTGCACTTCGCTGCTGTTTTTTTATGCGCCCCGATATGCTATAATATATAATGTATGATTAGCTTTACTGCAATGAGCGTTACAGCCTGCGCGGAATAACTTTCACCCCGGTCTGGTGCGCTTATTTGCAAGCAATAAGGAGTGATAAGCATGGAGATAAAATCTGTCGCTCTTTTGGGAGCAGGAGCCGTAGGCTCTTATATAATCTGGGGACTGAGCAAGCTCCCCGATATCAGATTCGGCATTATCGCCGAAGGCAGCCGTGCTGCGCGTTTGCGTGACGAGGGCTGCACCATCAATAACGTTACCTATCATCCGCAGGTGTGGAGCCCGCAGGAGGCCAAAGGCGTAGACCTTTTGATTGTCGCCTTAAAATACGGCGCTCTGCCAGGCGCACTGGCGAGCATCCGCGAGGCAGTCGGCCCCAATACTACTGTCATGAGCCTGATGAACGGCGTGGACAGCGAGAAGATTATTGCCGGCGTTGTCGACAGCAAGCAGATTTTGCCTGCATTGATTAAGATTGCGTCGCGTCACGAAAACGGCGGTGTCCGTTTCAACCCGGAAAAGACTATCGGTATTGTTTTCGGCGAAGCGCAGGCACCGTTTGAGAGTGAGCGTGTGCTGGCGATTGAAGCGCTTATGCGCAGCGCCGATATCCATATCCGCCATACGGATTGCATTAATGAAGAAATCTGGTGCAAGTTCCGCCTGAACGTCTGCAACAATCTGCCGCAGGCTGTTATTGGTGCAGGTCTTGGCTGCTATCAGGACAGCGAGCATATGCGTGCTATTAAGGAAGGTCTGCGCCGTGAGCTGGAGGCCATCGCCGCCGCCAAAGGCATTGATATGAGCAAATGTCCCGCAAGCTCCGGCCGTGGCAGCGCCGTTCCGCCATCTGTACGCTATTCCACGCTGCAGGATCTGGACGCAGGCAGACACACCGAGATAGATATGTTCTCCGGTGCTCTGATGGCGATGGGCAAGGAGCTGGGGATTCCCACTCCCTACAACGAATATACCTATCATATTATCAAAGCGTTGGAGGAAAAGAACGACGGTCTGTTCGATTACTCCGGACAGAACAAAGAAAATACCTGCGCGCGTTGAGTGCGCATTAAAGGAGGCAGAAAGCAGATGAAGAATTTGCTTACTATTGCCGGCAGTGATTCCAGCGGCGGCGCAGGAATTCAGGCCGATTTAAAGACCTTTGCCGCTCATGGCACCTTCGGCATGAGCGTCATTACCGCCGTTACGGCACAAAACACCTGTGGTGTTGCCGCAGTACAGAATATTGACTGTGATATCGTTGAAGCGCAGATTTCTGCCGTTTTTGACGATATCCGTGTGGACGCAGTGAAAATAGGCATGGTATCGCAGCCGGAGATTATCCGTACGATTGCCGCCTGCCTGCGCCGTTATCAGCCGCGCATTATCGTGGTGGACCCAGTGATGATCTCCAAAAGCGGTTATCCGCTGCTGGCACCGGAGGCCTGCGAAACGCTGATTAAGGAGCTGCTGCCGTTGGCTACACTGGTTACGCCCAACCTGCCGGAAGCAGAGGCGATTACCGGCATGCAGGTTACGGAAAAGGCGCAGATGCGCGCCGTTGCGGAAAAAATTGTTGCTCTGGGTGCGAAGGCTGTGCTCGTAAAGGGCGGTCATTTGAGCGACACGGCGGATGATTTACTCTTTGACGGCAGCACGGAAACATGGTTCCCCGGCAAGCGCATCCCTACGAAGAATACGCATGGCACAGGCTGCACGCTCTCGAGCAGTCTGTCGGCGAACCTGGCCAAGGGGCTGGAGCTGACGGATGCAGTACGCGCCTCCAAGGCCTACGTTACCGAAGCCATCGAGCATGGCATCGAACTGGGCAGCGGTTGCGGACCGACGCATCATTTTGTTGATTTATACAGAAAGGCTGGTATCTTAGACTAATGGATTTAAAAAATACTTTTGGCGAGCTGGTTGACAAGCTGCGTAAGGCAAGACCTGTCATTCACGAAATTACTAATTACGTTACGGCGGAAAGCTGTGCAGATGCTGCGCTGGCAGCAGGCGCTTCTCCTGTGATGGCCGATGAGCCGGAGGAGGTTATTGAAATTACTGCCGGTGCCGACGCACTGGTGCTGAATCTCGGTACGCTGAGCTTTAATAAGCAAATTGCTATGGAGCGTGCGGCGCAGGCGGCCAAAACCAAGGGCATCCCCGTAGTGCTGGACCCCGTTGGCGTAATGGCTTCTACCGTACGTCTGAACTTCGCGCTGAAGCTGCTGAACGCAGGCTATATTGACATCGTGCGTGGCAACCACAGCGAATGCCAGGCGCTGCTGCTGGGTGCAACTGGCGGCCGTGGTGTGGACAACATGGAGCAGGGTACTGAAGAAGGCGAAGCATTGCGCACCGCTAAGGATGCTGCTGCCAAATTCGGTTGCGTGTTCGCTGTCACCGGCCCGATTGACAACATCAGCAACGGCAAGCAGGCTGTTGTGCTGAACAACGGTCACCCGCTGCTGCAGGACATCACCGGCAGCGGCTGCATGACTACTACCTTAGTTGCCTGCTGCGCCGCTATTACCAAGGATATGCTTGTTGCTGCAGCCTTGGGCGTTGTTATTATGGGCCAGAGCGCCGAGCTGGCTGCCAACTTCCTCGAGAAGAAGGACGGCCCCGGCATGTTCAAGGTACGCCTGATTGACGCTATCTACCATGTAACTACGAAGTGGAATCTGGTGAACCTGAAGCCGGAGGAAAAGGTGTCCTGATGAAAGCACAGCCTGATTACAGTATTTATCTGGTTACGGACGATGGCTGCCTGCAGGGCAGGGCGCTTATAGACTGCGTGCGCGAGGCGCTTGATGGCGGCGTGACGCTGGTGCAGTACCGCGCCAAGACGGCATCCAGTGCGGAGATGTATAATGAAGCGCTACAGCTGAAAGCACTGTGCGACAGCTTTAACGTGCCGCTGATTATTAACGACCGTCTGGATATCGCCATGGCGGTGGGTGCAGCAGGTGTACATTTAGGGCAGGATGACCTTCCATGCGCTGCGGCACGCAAGATTCTGGGCGAGGATTACATCATCGGCGTATCGGCGCACAATCCGGCGGAGGCCGCAGAGGCGCTGCAGAGCGGTGCGGATTATCTTGGCTGCGGCGCTGTTTTCGGCACTGCGACGAAGGCAGACGTCAAAAAGCTGGGTACGGACGGCTTGGCAGCTATCTGCAGGGAGAAGGGACTGCCTGTTGTCGGCATCGGCGGCGTAACTGCGGACAATTACCGCGAGGTGCGCGCGGCAGGCGCTGACGGCGCAGCCATAGTCAGCGGCATTCTGGCTCAGCCCGATATCCGCGCTACGGTAAGAGCTATTGCCAAGATAAGCCAAGAGTTTGCCAAATAATAATCGTTATAATAAAGGTTCCTGTTCAATAAAATTATGGTCATCTTTTAGGATGGCCATTCTTACATTATGGCTGATTTTCCGAATTATTTTTAGTTATAACTGAAAAATGTTCACCAATATGCCTAGATTTATCGCTATCCATATTGGATAAAACGCCGAAGTGTGTTAAAATAGATACATAAATAGCAAGTATTCACCTCAAAAAATTACATTGGAGGCCGTGTATATGAGTAACATAAGAAGACTTTTTGTAGAAAAGAAGGATGCCTTTGCTGTCGAAGCACATGGCTTGCTGGCAGACCTGCGCAACAACCTCGGTATGAGCAATCTTACCGGTATGCGTATTGTCAATCGCTATGACGTGATGGGCCTGAGCGATGAGGAATTCGCTATGGCTAAGCAGCTGGTGCTGTCCGAGCCGCCTGTCGACAATGTCGTAGAAGAGGAGCTGCCGCTGGCTGCAGGCGAGGCTGCCTTTGCCGTAGAGCTGCTGCCCGGTCAATATGACCAGCGCGAGGATTTTGCCGAACAATGTATCCAGCTGATTACCCAGAAGGAGCGCCCGATGGTTGCTGCCGCTAAGGTATATGTGCTGGAAGGCGAGCTGACTGCGGAAGAAGTTGAAAAAATCAAGGCTTACTGCATCAACCCGATTGAAGCACGTGAGGCTGAGCAGGCTAAGCCCGAAACCCTCATCAGCACCTGCGAGGAGCCGGAAAAGGTTAAATCCGTTACCGGTTTCCTGACCATGTCTGAGGAAGAAGCAGAAGCATTGCGTCAATCCATGGGCCTGGCTATGAGCCTGGACGACCTGCTGTGGTGCCAGAAATACTTCAATGAAGAGCACCGCGAACCGACTATTACTGAAATCCGTGTGCTGGATACCTACTGGTCCGACCACTGCCGTCATACCACCTTCATGACGCAGATTGAAGATGTAGATATCGTTCCCGGCACCTTTACCCAGCCTGTTCAAGAGGCTTATGACAAATACATGGCTGCCCGTGACGAGGTTTACGGTGAAGACACCGAGCGTCCGGTAACCCTGATGGACATTGCCGTAATCGGCATGAAGAAGCTGCGCAAGGAAGGCAAGCTGGCTGACCTTGACCAGTCCGAAGAAATCAACGCATGCTCTATCGTTGTGCCTATCGAAATCGACGGCAAGACCGAAGAATGGCTGGTAATGTTCAAAAACGAAACCCATAACCATCCGACCGAAATCGAACCGTTCGGCGGCGCTGCAACCTGCCTCGGCGGTGCAATCCGTGATCCGCTGTCCGGCCGTTCCTATGTATATCAGGCTATGCGTGTAACCGGCAGTGCCGACCCGCGCACCCCGATCAGCGAAACTCTGCCCGGCAAGCTGCCCCAGCGCAAGATTACCATCGGTGCTGCTGCAGGCTACAGCTCCTACGGCAACCAGATTGGTCTGGCAACCGGCCATGTACAGGAATACTATCATGATAAATTTGTTGCGAAGCGTATGGAAATCGGCGGCGTAATCGGCGCTGCTCCCCGCAGTGCAGTTCGCCGTGAGCGTCCCGCTGCCGGCGATATCGTAGTGCTGCTGGGCGGCAAAACCGGTCGTGACGGCTGCGGCGGTGCAACCGGTTCCTCTAAGGAGCACACCGTTGACTCCCTCATGAGCTGCGGCGCTGAGGTACAGAAGGGCAATCCTCCGACCGAACGCAAAATCCAACGTTTGTTCCGCAACCCTGCCGTAACCGCAATGATCAAACGCTGCAACGACTTCGGTGCAGGCGGTGTATCCGTTGCTATCGGCGAGCTGACCGATGGTCTTGTTATTGATCTCGACAAGGTTCCCAAGAAATACGAAGGCCTGGACGGCACCGAGCTGGCTATTTCCGAATCTCAGGAGCGTATGGCTGTTGTTATCGCTGCCGCTGACCGCGATGCCTTCATCAAATATGCTGACGAAGAAAACCTGGAAGCAACTGTTGTTGCCGACGTTACCGAAGAACCGCGCCTGGTTATGTTCTGGCGTGGCGATAAAATTGTTGACCTGTCCCGCGCTTTCCTCGATACCAACGGTGTTGCACAGCACACCAACATCGTAGTAAGCGAAGAAAAAGAGGACAACGTATTCGAGCAGGTTCCTGCCGAAGTAACCTCTGCTGCTGACCTTGAGGCTGCATGGCTGGCTAACCTTGGCCGTCTGAATGTCTGCAGCGAAAAGGGCCTGTCCGAGCGCTTTGACAGCACCATCGGCCGCGGCACCGTAATGATGCCGTTCGGCGGCAAAACTCAGCTCACTCCGAGCGAGGGCATGGTAGGCCGCATTCCTGTGCTGCACGGCAACACCACCGCAGCCAGCGTAATGGCCTGCGGCTATAACCCGAACGTTGCTTGCTGGAGCCCGTTCCACGGCGCAATGTACGCTGTAACCGAATCTGTAGTTCGCGCGGTAGCATTGGGTGCTGATCCCGCTAAGCTGCGCCTGACTCTGCAAGAGTACTTCCCGAAACTGCATGATGCCAACAGCTGGGGCCAGCCGTTCAGCGCACTGCTGGGTGCTTTTACCACACTTGATGCTCTTGACCTGCCGGCAATCGGCGGCAAAGACAGCATGAGCGGTACCTTCATGGACAAAACCGTTCCGCCGACACTCGTTTCCTTCGCTGTAGGCGTAATCGACGGCAACAAGGCTGTATCTGCCGACTTCAAGGCAGCAGGCGACAAGGTAATCTTCCTGTCCTGCCCGCGCAACAGTGCAGAAGTTCTGGATTTTGCAGCGCTGAAGAAAAACCTGACCGCTGTAAACAAGGCTATGGAAGCAGGCAAGATTGCTGCTGCTGCCGCAGTCAAAGAGGGTGGCGTAGCTGCACTGGTAACCACCATGAGCCTGGGCAACGAGCTTGGCTTTGAATTCATCAAACCGTTCCACGATACCGACAGCCTCTTCACTCTGCAGCCCGGCGGCATGGTCATCGAGCTGGCAGCCGGCGTAGAACCGGAAGAGCTGTTCGAAGGCCTTGATTACATGCTGCTCGGCCACACTACTGCCGAAGCAGGCATCACCATCAACGACACCAAGATTGACGCTGCGAAAGCCTTTGCCGCATACCGCGAGCCGCTGCTGGGAATTTTCCCGGACGGCACTCCGAAGGCAGAGGAGCCTGCTGACATCGCAATGCCGCTGTACAAGAGTGAGCTGACTTTGACCGCTCCGGTGAATATCGCCAAACCGCGCGTATTCATCCCCGTATTCCCCGGCAACAACTGCGAATACGACAGCGCCCGTGCTTTTGAAGCTGCAGGTGCCGAAGCTAACACCTTCATCGTACGCAACCTTACCGCTGCTGCTATCGAAGAATCCGTAGAAGCAATGGTTAAATATATCAACAACTCCCAGATTGTGATGATTCCCGGCGGCTTCAGCGCCGGTGACGAGCCTGACGGCAGCGGCAAATTCATCGCTACCATGTTCCGCAACCCGCGCATCAAGGAAGCTATCAGCGACCTGCTCGAAAACCGCGATGGCCTGATGCTGGGTATCTGCAACGGCTTCCAGGCATTGATTAAGCTCGGCCTCGTTCCGTACGGCGATATCCGCGATATGACCAGCGATGCACCGACCTTGACCTTCAACAACATCGGCCGCCATATTTCCCAGATTGTTACCACCAGAGTTGTTTCCAACAAATCTCCGTGGTTCAGCCTGTGCGAACCCGGCGAAGAGCATGCAGTTGCCGTATCCCACGGTGAAGGCCGCTTCTACGCTCCGGAAAGCACTATCAAAGAGCTGTTCGCTAACGGCCAGGTTGCTACCCAGTATGTAAATGCTCAGGGCGTACCGACCATGAACACTCCGTTCAACCCGAACGGCAGCTTGTACGCTATCGAAGGCATCACCAGCCCCGACGGACGTATCCTCGGCAAGATGGGCCACAGCGAGCGCTTTGCTCCGGGGCTGTTCCGCAATATTGCGGGCGACAAGGATCAGAAGATTTTCCTGTCCGGCGTAAGCTACTTCAAATAAACTGAGGCTTTATACCGACACAATAAAACGCTCTGCTGACCGCAAGGTTGGCAGAGCGTTTCTTTAGCTTTATATGCGTATATTTTGGCTATCCTCAAAAACCGTACAAAACTGTACAAACCGTACAAACGCAGGCAGGGCAAGGCTTTGCGCATGTACGGTTTTGTATTGGTGTACGGTTTAAACGATTATGCTATAATATACATATAACAAAAGAGTGGAGGCGTATACAATGCTAGGTGCAATTATTGGCGATATTGTCGGTTCACGTTTTGAATGGGATAATTACAAAGCGAAGGATTTTGAGTTTTTTACTAATGACTGCTTTTTCACAGATGACAGCGTAATGTCTTTGGCGTTATGTGATGCGCTTTTGGAGAGCAAGCCTAATTTCAGTGATTTGCGCGAGCAGGCTGTAGCAAAAATGCGTGACTTTGGTGATGCATATCCTGATGCCGGTTATGGCAGAACGTTTTCCTGCTGGCTTTATTTTGGCGACCCGCAGCCTTATAACAGTTATGGCAATGGTTCGGCAATGCGCGTGAGCGGTGTTGTTTATGCTGCGAATACCCTAGAGCAGGTCAAACAGCTTTCGCTGATGGTGACGGACGTGACGCACAACCATCCGGAAGGCATCAAGGGAGCGGAGGTAACTGCTGTGGCAGCATTTATGGCCAAGCAGGGCGCAACTATGCAAGCTATCAGGGATTATATTAATGCCAACTATTATCCTATGGACTTCACGCTCGACAGCATCCGCGATTCCTATATGTTCAATGAAATCTGTCAGAATACCGTACCGCAGGCATTGATGGCCTTCTTCGAGTCGACAAGCTATGAAGATGCTATCCGTAATGCTATTTCGATTGGCGGTGATAGCGACACGCTGGCAGCAATCACCGGTGCGGTAGCAGAATGCTACTACGGCATCCCGCAAAAACTACGGGAGCAGAGCATGAGCTACCTGGACGAAAGATTGCTTGGTGTGTTGCGCGCTTTTGAAGAAAAATATCCGCCGAAGATTGCGGAGTTATAAGTGCAACACAAAAACCGTACAGCCTCCAATACTTATGCAGCAAGGGGTTGTACGGTTTTGTACGGTTTGTACGGTTTTTAGAGAGCGCTCAGCCCTTATAGAAAAAATAGCTGATAACTGCTACCTGCAGGAAGAAGATGAGCGGTACGCCGAAGATGAACTTCAAATGCTGTGTCTTGTGACGGAAAAGCTGCATGGCGATAAATGCGCCTGCGCTGCCGCCAAGCGCTGCCAAAATCAGCAGCACAATCTCCGGCACACGCCAGCTGCGCAGCTTGGCGAAGGCTTTATCCGCACCGTAGACGACAAAGGCGGTGCAGTTGATGAAGATCAGGTAATAATATAAAAAGCTGTGCATGGTTCATACCCTCACTTTCTCCTGTTCAGCTGCTTTACTCCAGCAGCTTGGCGATATCCGGCAGGGGAGCGACGCTGCGCTTTAAAATGCCGTGCATATAGGCAATGGCAATGCCATAGTTGGTCATGGGGACGTTCTGCGCTGCAGCACGCTCGCTGCGGCTTTGCATTTCGCGTTCGTTGAGCATGCAGCCGCCGCAATGCACTACAAGCTTATATTGTGACAGGTTAGTGGGGAATTCCGTGCCGCTGCTGAAGCAGAATTCAGGCTCAGCTTTGGTAAAGCTGCGAATCCAGCCGGGAAGCTTTACTGTGCCGATGTCCTGACATTGGCGGTGGTGTGTGCAGCCCTCGCTGATGAGCACCTTATCGCCATCCTGCACTGTATCGAGCACACGCACTGCCTTCACGGCTGCGCTGAGCGTGCCTTTGTAGCGTGCCATGAGGATGGAGAAGGAGGTGAGCGGAACGGTGGGCGGCACAATTTTGCTGACTGCGCCGAAGGCCTGACTGTCGGTTACGACGAGCTTGGGCGGGAAGGCGAGGCGTGCCAGTGCTTCCGCCAGTTCGCTTTCCTGCACGGTTACGGCGATGCCCTTGTTGTCGAGCACGTTGCGCAGTACCTGCTGCTGCGGCAGGATGAGCCTGCCCTTGGGTGCGGCGCTGTCAATCGGTGTTACGAGCACTACGATGTCACAGGGCTTGATTAAATCGCCAAGCAGCTGGCGTTCTGCCTCACGCGGGCGCAAAGCGGCGATAGCCTCCTTCAGCTCGTTGATGTTGCGGTTGGCAAGGGCGCTGACGAGAAAGCATTGCTTCGTGAGCTTCATGGCCTCCATGGTGAGCAGTGCCTGGCGCATTTCGTCCAGCAGCTCTACCTTGTTCAGCACAAGGATGGAGGGCAGCTTTTTCGCCTGCAGCTGCTGCCACAGCGCTTTATCCGCCTCGCCAATGCCTACGCTGGCGTCTACTACGAGCAATGCGATGTCGCACTTACCGAGCACCTGCTGGGCCTTGGCGATGCGCTGCGCGCCCAGCTCGCCCTCATCGTCGAGGCCGGGGGTGTCGATAATCATTACGGGGCCGAGGGGCAAAAGCTCCATAGCCTTATATACGGGGTCGGTAGTGGTGCCCTTTTGTTCGCTGACAATGGCAAGCTCCTGACTGGTAATGGCGTTGATCAGGCTGGACTTGCCGGCGTTACGCTTGCCGAAAATGCCTATGTGCACACGCTCGGCAGCGGGAGTTGTATTCAATGACATGGTGAATTCTCCTTTGTATGTATATGTAATTGTGATAATCACATGGTGTATCAAAGCTAAGATTTATGAATAGGGAAATGGAATGTCGTGCAGGGAATAAAAATTACAGCGAATAAGTGTCTGGAACCACCGAAGGGGCGCAATGTCTGAGCGCTATGCAAACTCATATTGCAGAATCTTTTGGCTTCGCGCGAGTTTTGCGCCGCTTCGTCTTGGTTCCACACGAAATGAGTGACAGTAATTTTTTCTGACCGGAGGGACATTTTATTTCCCGTAGTAAGTATTCTTGCTGATAGCCATATTTCCTTCATTAGGATAGCAAAAAAGGCTGCAGCGCTTTCGCACTGCAACCTCATTGTTGCAAATTATTTCACAAGCTCCATTTTGGGGTTAGGATTGTATTTGCGGCCGGCCTTAGCGCAGTCCTTGCCGTCAACCTTAACGATATCAGCAGTATAGTTGATGTTGCCGTCGAAGAAGGAAGAACCTACTGCATAGGTATCAACCGGTACGCCCATTTCCTCAAACGCTGCTACGCGCTCAGCGTCAAAGCCGCCGGAAGCGATAATCTTAACGTGGTTGAAGCCTTCGGCATCCAGCGCACGGCGGACGTTGCAAACCAGCTCCTTGCAAACACCGGTCGGTTTAAAGGTACCGATCTGAGTCCACAGGCTCTTGTCAACCATGCTGCCGGAGGTATCCAGACGCACACCTGCGAGCTTTTTGCCCAGCTTGCGGGCAACAGCCAGAGAAGTATTTACGCAGTCGTTGTCAAAGTCAACCAGAGCGATACGAGCGATAGACGGGTCAACATATTTATCAAATGCTTCGGTAGCAGCAACAGTGTCACCCTTATAGGAAGCAATCAAAGCATGGGGGATAGTGCCCAGGCCCTTGCCGCCTGCTGCCAGAGCATTGGCATCGGTAGAAAAGCCGTGGATGCCGCCAACCAAAGCTGCATAGCCGTCGGATTCCTGAGTCTGGTAAATATCATAGCGTGCAGGGAAGAAAAGCACCGGCTTGCCGTTGGCAGCCTTCACTACGCGGCGAACATTGGTAGCAATGCGGCTCTGGCGTGCCAAAATACCCAGATAGATGGTTTCCAGATGCGCAAAGTCGGCATAATCGCCTTCGATAGTCATAACGGTTTCCCATTCGTCAACCTCTTCGCCGTCACGCAGGGAATGAATTTCGATAGTTTCCGGATGGAAAGCGCATTGACGGATCAGAGCAATGACCTCGTCGGTACCGCAAACAACAACATGGTCACGGGCGAACACCTGCATCAGCACGCGCGGATGGTAATTATCACCGTTTAAGATTTCTTCGGAACGCATAAAATATGCGTCAGTATAGTAACCTTCTTTAATTTTTTCTACAGGAAAGCTAAAGCTTTCAACAGGTCTTCTTGTAGTCATTTGACGAGCCTCCCAAAAATTTCTCACGAATTTTACTCTTTGCGAGAACATTAACTATTGATTGTAGTTAAAAATATGATACAATATAAAGGCTATGATAGCAAGCCTTTTTCGCAAAAAAATTCCGATTAGCTATATTTCCGATACAATATAGATGGTGATACATATGCACGAAACACGAAAAAAATATACTGTGCTCCTGCTTTCGGCACCCATAGGCTCCGGACACAGACTGGCAGCCGAAGCGTTGGAGCAGGCCTTCGCCGACCGTCCGGAGGTTGAGGTCATCCACGGCAACATCTTCGACTTCTTCCCGCAGTTTCTGGGCAAGGCCTTTCTCGGCACCTACCTGTGGATTTTAAAATGCTGCCCCTGGCTTTATAAGCTGGCCTACAGCTGGGGCAATAAGCAGGGCGGCTCCTTATGGCTGCGTGAGCTTTTAAACCGCCTCTTGGCACGCTTAGGCGGCAGCTACCTGCGCAGTGTGCAGCCTGACGCGGTAATCGCCACGCACGCTACACCCGCAGGCATCATCGGCTATTACAAAAAGCAGCATCCCAAGCTCTGGCTCGGCGCTGTAGTGACCGACTTTACAATTCACCGCTGGTGGGTTTGCGACGGCGTGGACACGTACTTTATCGCCGACGAGCTGCTGCGTGATAAGCTCAATACCGATGCCGACATTCAGGCTACGGGCATTCCCGTGCGCCAGCAGTTTATGATTAAGCACGATAAACAGAAATGCCGCGAGTTCTTCGGTTGGGACGAAAACGAACGCGTTTGCCTTTTGATGGGCGGGGGCGAGGGCCTGCTGCCGATGGCTGAGATTATTACTGCGCTGCAGCGCGCCGCTCTGAAAAACCTGCGCGTTGTTGCCGTAACGGGCCACAACGAAGCGTTGGCCGCACAGCTGCAAGCCAAATACGGCGCTACGGCCGAAATTTACGGCTTCCGTGAGGACGTACCGCAGCTCATGGCCGGAGCGGATATGATTATTACCAAGGCCGGCGGTCTGACCTCTGCCGAAGTGCTGGCGAGCGGACTGGACCTTTTAATCTACAAGCCGCTGCCGGGGCAGGAGGAGGGTAACGCCGCCTTCCTGCAGCAGTATTGCGGCGCTCTGGTAGCACGTTCTACCGACGAGCTGGTGCAGCACATCAAAAACAGCACGGTAAGCCCGCGTGAGGCAGCAGCCTGCAGCGAGCATGCCCATCCTTTGGCAGCACAGCAGATTGTCGATTACGTTATGCAAAGACTGCAAAAATAATTTTCGGACTCCTTCGCATGAGGGAGTCCTTTTGCTGTATATAGGCCGATTTTTGTGCATTTTCGTGAATAAAATTCCCCGTATTTTGCTGACAATTTCTTCCATTATATAATTAATTTACTTGACCAATACGAATTTCATCATTATAATGTAAGAAAATCGCATATTATGAAGGCTGTGGCATGAAGTTCCGCTCTGACTGCATAATCATGTATTTATTACAGGAGGAGTGTGACCTTATGGATACCTTATACCTTGCCGCTGTCTGCGCTGTTGTCCCCGGTCTGGGACGCAGCAGAATACCTGATCTGATTAACGCTTTGGGCAGTGCCCGCGCTGTTTTTGAAGCGAGCGCCGCCACGCTCACGGCAACAGGGCTTTGTACGCCGCGAGCAGTGCAAAACTTTATCAGCAACCGTGATGCGCGTCTGCCGCAAAGGTTGGATTACTTCTGCCGTCATAACGGCGTGCAGATACTGGCCTATACCGGCACTGACTATCCGCAGAGCCTGCAAAACCTGAGCGACAAGCCTTTGGTGCTCTACGTCAAGGGCGAGCTGCCGCAGGCAAATTATGCTTTGGCCATCGTCGGCTCACGTCGCTGCACGGAATACGGTGTGCGTGCTGCTGCCTGCTTTGCGCAGGCTATGACGCGTGAGGGCATACCCATCATCAGCGGCGGTGCCAAGGGCATTGATACGGCGGCGCACGAGGCCTGCTTGCAGGCCGGAGGGACGACGGTGGCAGTGCTTGGCTGCGGTCTGGATATTGTCTATCCGTCCGAAAACGCCAAGCTGTTTGCCCGCATTGCCGAGCAGGGCGCATTGGTGACGGAATATCCGCCGGGAGTTCCGCCTGCAGCGGCCAATTTTCCTGCGCGCAACCGCATCATCGTCGGTCTGTCGCAAGCCGTGCTGGTAGCAGAGGCAGGCAAGCGCAGCGGCGCTGTAATTACGGCGAATATCGCTGCAGATGAAGGACGTGAGGTATATTGCGTACCGGGGAATATTTTCGACGGCAGCAGCATTGGCTGTCACGAGCTTATCCGCACCGGTGCCAAGCTGGTGGATATGCCACAGGATATTTTAGACGATAAAAGAAGCTGGCAGCAGGCAATGAACCGCCGCATAACCCAGCCGAGTATATTTGACTGCGCGCCGCAGGAACCAAAGCCTGCGCCCGCACCTGTCACAACAGAATTAGGAGCGAAGCTGCTTGCTCTTTTGCAGGCAGGAGCGCTTTCTTTAGAAAAGCTGACGGAGCAGAGCGGAGCCGCTTTTGCTGCCGTGAGCATGGAGCTGCTTGACCTGCAGGCCGCCGGACTGGTGGCTACAGACCAGGCGCAGCGTTACTACCGAAAGTAGGAGGAACATAAATGGCAAAGACTCTGGTTATCGTGGAATCACCTACGAAATCCAAGACTATCGAAAAATTTTTAGGCAAAAACTATACTGTAAAGGCTTCTATGGGCCATCTGCGCGACCTGCCGAAAAGCACCTTGGGTGTAACCTTTCTGCCTGACGAGGAGCATGCAAACGAATTTGAGCCGAAATATATCAACATCCGTGGCAAGGGCGATTTAATCAAATCCTTGAAAGCTGAAGCCAAAAAAGCCGACAAAGTTTTACTGGCAACTGACCCTGACCGCGAAGGTGAAGCAATCAGCTGGCATCTGGCATTTATTCTGGGAATTGACCCGACATCTGCCTGCCGCATTGAATTTCATGAGATTACCGCTGCCGCTGTCAAGGACGCTATCAAGCATCCGCGCTGCATTGACATGGATATGGTTGATGCACAGCAGGCACGCCGCATTTTGGACCGCATCGTAGGCTATCAGCTCAGCCCGCTGCTCTGGCGTAAAATCCGCAAGGGCCTGAGCGCCGGCCGCGTACAGTCTGTTGCAACTAAAATTGTTGCCGACCGCGACCGTGAAATCGAAGATTTTGTGCCGGTAGAATACTGGACGTTAAGTGCCAAGCTGCGTGAAGGCAGCAAGGGCCAGCTCTTTGAAGCGGAAGCAGTAAAATATAAGGGCAAAAAGCTGGAGCTGCACAACGAGGCAGAGGCAAGAGCAGCGGAGGAAGCACTCTCCAAAGCTGATTATATGGTAAGCGACGCAGTAAAAAAAGAACGCAAGCGTCACCCCGTACCGCCGTTTACTACCTCCAGCATGCAGCAGGAGGCCAACAAAAAGCTCAACTTCAGCGCCAAAAAGACCATGATGCTCGCACAGCAGCTTTATGAAGGCGTATCTCTGGGCAAAACCTCCGTCGGCCTGATTACCTACATGAGAACCGACTCAGTGCGTCTGGCGGACGTAGCTGTGGACGAAATCCGCAACTACATCAAGCAAAACTTCGGCAGCGAATTTTGCCCGGTCAAGGCCAACCATTACAGCACCAAAAAGAACGCTCAGGACGCGCATGAGGCGATTCGTCCGACCAGCGTCATGCGTACCCCGGCCGAGATGCAGGAGTACCTCACCAACGACCAGCTCAAGCTGTATACTCTCATCTGGAACCGCGTTGTTGCCAGCCAGATGACGGACGCTGTTTATGACGTTACCACCCTGACGATTGATGCTGCCGACTACCAGCTGCGCGCAACAGGCTCCGTACTGAAATTCCCGGGCTTCTTGCAGCTGCACAGCAAATATGACGATAAAGAAAAGGACTCCAAGGTTCCTTACGTCGAACTGGGCACCAAGCTGCTGCTTTACAAGCTCATGCCGGCAGAGCAGCACTTCACCGAGCCGCCGGCGCACTTCACCGAAGCAACGCTCATCAAGGAGCTGGAGGAGAAGGGCATCGGTCGCCCCAGTACCTTTGCACCGACCATCGTTACACTGCTTACCCGCGGTTACGTGGTCAAAGAAGCCAAAAAGCTGCTCGTTACCGAGCTTGGCATTATGACTGTGGATATGCTCACCGAATATTTCAAGGGACTCATCAACATCGGCTTCACCGCCCAGATGGAGGAAAAGCTGGATGAGGTTGCCGAGAAGAAGCACACCAAGGACGAAGTTCTCAGCGAATTCTATGGTCCCTTTAAAAAGGATCTGGACCACGCAGGCGTGGCAATTCCTATCGTCGAAATCCCGCTCGAGGTATCCGACGTTCCCTGCGACAAGTGCAACGACGGCACCATGATGGTTATCCGCGAAGGACGCTTCGGCAAGTTTCTGGCTTGCCCCAACTTCCCCAAATGCCGCAATACCAAACCCATTCTGCACCCGATTGGTGTAAAATGTCCTAAGTGCGGCGCCGATATCCTCGAACGCAAGAGCAAAACCGGCAAGGTCTTCTATGGCTGCGAAAGATATCCCGACTGCGATTACACCACCTGGGATAAACCGCTCAACGAGGAATGCCCGGAATGCAAGCATATGATGGTAGAGCACGTGGAACGCAACGGCAGCAAGCGCAAATTCTGCAGCAACCCGGAATGCTCTAAGGCAAGACCGGTATATGCTTCTAAAACCGCTGCAGCAAAGACTACGGAAGCTAAAACAACCGCAACCAAGAAAACTACGGCGGCTAAAAAGACTACCGCTAAGAAAACAACTGCTAAGAAAACCACTGCTACCAAAACTGCTGCGAAGAAAACCACTGCAGCAAAAAAGACTACTGCAAAGAAAACAACCGCAACGAAAAAAACTACTACAACTAAGAAAGGCAGCAACGAATAAATGACTATCTCTCCTGTACACGTAATCGGTGCGGGCCTGGCAGGCTGCGAAGCCGTTATCCAGCTCACGCGCCATGGTATCCCTGTAATCCTGCACGAAATGCGTCCCGTAAAAAGTGACGAAGCACATAAAACCGCATATTTTGCCGAGCTTGTCTGCAGCAACTCCCTGCGCGCAGGCAACATTGAAAACGCTGTCGGACTGCTGAAGGAAGAAATGCGCCGTTTAGGCTCTCTCATCATGGAAAAGGCTGACGAGCATCAGGTGCCTGCCGGCGGCGCTCTGGCTGTTGACCGCGACGGCTTTGCCGCTGCCGTAACCGAAGCAGTAAAGGCCAATCCGCTTGTTACCGTCATCCACGAAGAGGTGACCGACCTGGAAAGCCTGGAAGGTACTATCATCGTAGCCAGCGGACCGCTGACCAGCGACGCGCTTTTCGCCGATATCAAAAAGCTGCTGCAGGCTGATTATCTGCACTTCTTTGATGCCGCAGCACCGATTGTTACCGCCGATTCCCTGGACTATGACAAGGTTTACCGTGCCTCCCGCTACGACAAGGGCGGCGCCGACTACCTCAACTGCCCCTTCTACACGAAGGAGGAATACGTTGCCTTCTGGGAAGCTCTTTGCAATGCGGAAAGCGCTCCCGTAAAAGATTTTGAGCATGATGTATTTGAAGCCTGCATGCCTATCGAGGAAATGGCAGCAAGAGGCGAGGACACCATGCGCTTCGGTCCGCTGAAGCCTGTAGGCCTCATTGACCCACGTAACGGCAAGGAAGCATATGCAGTAGTGCAGCTGCGTCAGGATAACGCCGCAGCGTCTCTCTACAACCTTGTAGGCTTCCAGACACACCTCAAATGGCCGGAGCAAAGACGTGTTTTCGGCATGATTCCCGGTCTGGAGAACGCAGAGTTCGTCCGTTTCGGCGTAATGCACAAAAACACCTACCTGAATTCGCCGCAGCTTTTGGATAAGCACTTCAACCTGCGCAGCAACAAGCGCTTCTACTTTGCCGGACAGATGACAGGCGTAGAAGGCTACGTCGAGTCGGCAGCCTCCGGACTGATGGCCGGTTTAGCTGCTGCCAGAGCGGTATTGGAGCTGCCGGAGGTAGAATTCCCCGACGTAACCGCACACGGAGCACTGGCCAACTACATCAGCAATCCGGCGATTGAAAACTTCCAACCGATGAACATCAACTTCGGCCTCATTCCGCCGCTCACTGTACGCATCCGCAAGAAGAGAGAAAAGAACGCTCAGATTGCAGCACGCGCTTTGGAAGCACTGGACGGCTTTCTGCCCACGCTTAAAACTGAACATGCGTAATTTTTAGCCTGTTATCTCCAAAATAAATAAAAAAGCCAAAAATATTTTTAGAGAAAGACAATATGTGTCCTCTCGCTATGGTAAAATTTGCTTATAGCCGGTGGCAAAACGTTTGCTTAAGAGAATGATTGTGCTATAATTAGCTTAAAGAGATTTTCTTGCATCAACCGCTTTGCAAATTTCATGGCAGGGAGGAACTAATAATGACAGATTTACGCATCGCAAAGGATCGTTTGCTCTATATGTATTCGCGTCTGGTAGACGGCAAAATGCTCTACAAGAAGGAGGAGGCCCAACGCTTCGGCTGCTCCTTACGCTCTATTCAGCGCGACATAGAAGACCTGCGGTCCTTTTTACATGAGCAGAACGAAGCATCAGGCCTGGTGCAGGATTTGGTCTACAACCAGAAGCTCGGCGCTTACCAGCTTGTACCGCCATCACGCAATCTGCTGTCCAACGAGGAGGTTTTCGCCACGCTCAAGATACTGCTGGAGAGCAGGGCGTTCACCAAAAATGAGCTGTATCCGATTCTTGATAAGCTGATTGACTGCTGTATCCCTAAAACGGAGCAGCAGCGTGTGAGCGAGCTTATAGGCAACGAAAAGCTGCTTTATGTAGAACCGCAGCACAAGGATAAGTTCCTGAAGAAAATGTGGGAGCTTAGCGGCGCTGTGCATGAGCATCTGGAGATAATCATCAACTACCGCCGTACCGACGGCGTGCTGGTGCAGCGCAGACTGCAGCCCGTAGGCATCATGTTCTCCGAATTCTACTTTTATCTGGCAGGCTTCATCGTGCCCAAGGAAAAGGAGGAGCTCAAATTCGAGATAGAAAACGATCCCTTCCCGACTATCTACCGCATCGACAGAATCAACAGCTTTAGCGTCACCGAAACGCATTTTGCCGTTCCGTATTCCAAACGCTTTGAGGAGGGCGAGTTCCGCAAGCGCATCCAGTTTATGTACGGCGGCCATCTGCAGCGTCTGCGCTTCCTGTTTAAGGGTGGCAGCTACGAGTACATCCTTGACCGCCTGCCTACTGCAAAGGTAGTAGATGAGAGCGAAAACGGCACACTTATCGAAGCGGAGGTTTTCGGCAAGGGCATTGATATCTGGCTTAAAAGCCAGGGCGAACTGATTGAGGTTATTTCCAGACAGGAGATACCGGTAAATTAAGTACAAAATTCATTTTCGCAAAAAAATATCTAATAATTTCTCAAAAAATTTTTTAGGATAGCCAATCTCTGGCTATCCTATTTTTTATAATAAGATTATGCTAAGGCATAACGCAAAAGCAACACTGATTGCCGGCACGTTTTTCAGGAATGCGCCTGTATTTACTTTGGCAAGCAGTATCAAGGCTGTCTTCGCAACTTTTTTTACATAAAGAAATGCCGGAAATACTGTAAGCTATAATCAGTAAGAAGCAGAGGAGTGGATGATAAATGTATTGCGAAAAGTATGTAGAAATGGGCAGAAAAATACGTTATTACAGAATCATGCAGGAGCTGGGGCAGGGGATGCTCGCAGAGCAGATAGGCATTACTCCGCAGTATTTGAGTAAAATCGAGCACGGCAGCGCGCGCCCGAGTATGGACCTGGTATTCCGCATCGCCGATAAGCTGCAGGTGAAGGTGTCGCACCTGCTGGAGGCTTGCTGACAACTTAATCAGAGCATGGATTTTTCCTCCTTTTTGTGGTACAATACCCATGTAATTGCTTCTGCTCGAGGCAATTAACAGCGTGACTGCCCTATGGCAGCATACATGTAAGGAGGAAAATTTAATATGAACGAGCAAAACAGCGTTTTAAACATCATTGGCAAGGTAAGCGGATTCTTATCCAAGTATATCGCCGTCGTGATTTTAATCACCTCTGCGGTTGCCTTTACCCATCCGCAGAAATTCATGTGGATTCCGCAGTATACCGCTCTCTTCCTGGGCACGGCAATGTTCGGCATGGGCCTGACCATCAAGCGCGAGGACTTCCAAATCGTCTTTTCCCGACCTAAGGAGGTTATTTCCGGCTGTATTCTGCAATACACCATTATGCCCTTGGCAGCCTATCTGTTGGCTGTAGTGATGAATCTTGATACTGATATCGCTCTGGGCGTTATCCTCGTAGGCTGCTGCCCCGGCGGTACTGCCAGCAACGTTATTGCCTACATCGCTAAGGGTGACGTTCCCTTATCCGTTGGCATGACCATCACTTCGACTTTGATTGCACCGCTGGTAACACCTGTGCTGGTGTACATGCTGGCAGGTTCCTGGGTTGAGGTAAGCTTTATGGCTATGGTACTTTCCGTAGTGAAGATTGTGCTGCTGCCTGTGCTTGCAGGTATCATCTTAAACAGCCTTTTCCACGAAACCATCGTCAAGCTGGGCGGTATTCTGCCGCTGGTTTCCGTTGTAGCGATTGTAACCATTATCGATGGTATCGTTGCTGTCAACGCTGCTAAGCTGATGAGCTGCGGTCTGATCGTAATGCTGGCAGTTGTCCTGCACAACGGCATCGGTATGGCACTGGGCCTGGGCATGGCGCGTCTGATGAAGGTATCCTACGCTAAGGAAACTTCTATTGCTATCGAGGTTGCTATGCAAAACAGCGGTCTGGCGCTTGCACTGGCAACCGCAAACTTCGCCGCTAACCCGCTGGCTACGCTTCCGGGCGCTATCTTCAGCGTATGGCATAACGTTTCCGGTTCTATTTTCGCCAGCTGTCGCATCAAAGAGGTAGAAGAAAAGCAAAAGCTGGAGCTAAAGGAGCACGCAATAGCAAAATAAGCATAAACACTAAAGGCACTACTGTGAGCGCAGTAGTGCCTTAATTATTTGTATAGCGTAGTGCAGGGGAGCCTACATATTATTTTTTGCTTTTATTATCCAAACCGAAGAGCATTTCCATAGGCTGCTCCGGCGCTTCCTTAACCGTTGCGCCTGTGCTGAAGCCCGGCATTTCCGCCTTGGTCAGCTCAATTTTGCCGTATTGGCGCTCATAATCATCAATAACCCATTTTAAAATCTGTTCGATTTCCTTATTGACCGAACGGCCATTTATCTTTGCCAAATGCTTCATCTTATTCATAATAATAGGATGAATGCGCAGTGTAAAGCGTGCTTCTTCCATGAATACTCCCTCCAGATTCTGACTATTCTACTAATTATTATAGGCAAGAACAGCGCTTTTGGCAAGGAGATAATCTTTTTTAGCAACAGGTAACTGTTTTTACAAGAATTTCAGACAATAGATATGCAAATATGCTATAATAAATACCATAGTGTAAATTTTTAGGAGGCAACAATGACTTTAGCAATAAATGCCGTATACCACGGCTTTAAGGTTTTACAAGCACAATTTGTAGATGAAATCAGCTCCCAGGCATATATCATGGAGCATATCAAGAGCGGCGCACGCCTTTTGTACCTTGCTAACGATGACGATAACAAGGTTTTTTCTATTTCCTTCAGAACTCCGCCTGCAGATGATACAGGTGTGGCACATATTCTGGAGCATTCCTCTCTCTGCGGCTCCCGCAAATATCCCTTAAAGGAGCCCTTCGTAGACCTCGTCAAGGGTTCTCTGAACACCTTTTTGAACGCTATGACCTTCTCGGATAAGACCATGTATCCCGTTGCCAGCCGCAACGATAAGGACTTCCATAACCTGATGGACGTATATCTGGACGCTGTGTTCTATCCTTCCTTCTACCAAAACAAATACACCCTGCGTCAGGAGGGCTGGCACTATAATCTGGACAGCCTTGACGGCGAGCTGAGCTACAACGGGGTTGTTTATAACGAAATGAAGGGTGTATATTCTTCGCCGGACGCTTATCTGGAAAACGAAGCAATGAAGGCTCTGTTCCCCGACAACTGTTACCGCTTTGAATCCGGCGGCTATCCGGACGCTATTCCGCAGCTGACTCAGGAAAAATTCGAGCAGTTCCACAAAACCTATTACAGCCCGGAAAACAGCTATATCTATTTATACGGTGATATGGATATCGACGCTACTTTGGAATATCTCGACAGCGAATATCTGAGCAGCTTCGAGAAAACCGGTACTGTTGATTCCGCTATCGCAGAACAGCAGTCCTTGCCGCGTACTGCGGATATCGAAGCCTTTTATCCGGTTGGGGCAGAGGAGGACTGCACTGCCAAAACATATCACGAGCTTTCTATCGTAACAGGCAAGGCAACCGACCTGCAGACCAGCATGGCTCTGAGCCTGCTGAAAAGCACATTGCTGGACAGCGAATCCTCCGCACTGCGCCGTGCGCTGATGGATGCAGGCGTAGGCCAGATTATCAACGGCGGCTATACCTCCAGCATGTATCAGCCGGTATTCTCTATCCGTGCCAGCGGCAGTGAGAAGGAGCTGCGCGATAAATTTATTAGCGTTATTTATAAAACATTGCAGGACATCACCATCAACGGCATTGATAAAAAACTGCTGGAGGCTAACATCAACTCCATGGAATTCAAGCTGCGTGAGGCAGATTTCGGCGGCTATCCCAAGGGACTGATTCTGGGCATCGGCGTTATGGATAACTGGCTGTATGACGGCAATCCGATTGAGGGCCTCTGTTACAACAAATATCTGGCAGCTCTGCGCGAGGGCCTGAAAACCAACTATTACGAAAGCATTATTGAAAACTATCTGCTGGACAACACCCATAAGGTGCTGGTAACCCTGCTGCCGCAGCCCGGCAAGGAGGAGGCAGACCAGGAGGCCGCTGCTGCCAAAATGAGCGCTATCAAGGCACAGATGAGCCAGGAGGAGCTGCAGCAGCATATCGACGAATGCGCCGAGCTGCACCGTCTGCAGGCTACTCCCGACAGTGAGGAAGCACGCGCAACCATCCCTGTACTGAAGCGCAGCGACATCAGGCAGGAGGTAGAGAAGATTGAAACGCAGGAGGAAGAGCTGGGCGCAAGCCATCTGCTGTATCTTCCGCGCAACACCAATAAAATCGCTTATACCAGCTTCTATTTTGATATTACCGATATGGAAGCCGAAAAGCTGCCTCTGTGCTATCTGCTCACAGATATCATGGGCAAGTTCAACACCGAGCGCTACAGCTATCAGGAGCTGGCAACCAACGCCATCATGTATACCGGTGGCATTGCGTTCGCTGTACGCGCCTTCACCGAAGCAGAATCTACGGAAGATTATAAAATTTACTTCTCCACCAAAGGCAAATGCCTCACCGATAACCTGCCGAAAATGCTGGATATCCTGCAGGCCATTGCTTTGGAAAGCAAGATGGACGATCTGGAGCGCTTCCGCGAGCTGGTATCCGAGCTGAAAACCGATTGGGATGACAATTTCTTTAACCGCGGTCAGACCGTTGCTATCACCAGACTGTTCTCCTATTGCTCTGCCGGCGCACGCGTCAACGAGCAGGATGAATTCAGCTATTACCAGTTCCTCAAAAAGCTTACCGATAACTTCGACGAGCTGGCACCGCAGGTACTGGAGCAGTTGCGCCTGTTAATCAAACGCTTCTTCCAGAAGAACCGTTTCCTGCTCAGCTACAGCTGTGACGTAAAAGAGCAGGCAACAGTAAGACAACAGTGCCTTGATTTCATCAGCAAGCTGTCTGAGGCAGAAGCAGGGGAGAAGGCTGAGGTTCTGCCCGTAGGCACCGTTAACGAGGCTATTGCTACCGCAGGTAAGGTACAATACGTTGCTGCAGGCGGCAACTTTGCTAAGCACGGTCACAAATACGTGGGCGCGATGGCTGTACTGGAAACCATTCTGAGCTATGAATATCTCTGGACCAAAATCCGTATTCAGGGCGGCGCTTACGGTGTTACCGCACGCTTTGAGCTGAACGGCGTAGGCGTGTTTGCATCCTACCGCGATCCGCAGCTGCCGAAAACTCTGGAGGCTTACCAAGGTCTGGCAGAATGGCTGAGAAACGAAGAATTCCCCGAACGCGAGCTGAACAAGTACGTTATCGGTACCATCAGCACGATGGATAAGCCCCTGACCAACAGCATGCGTCTTGACAAGGCAACCGCGCAATATCTGAAGCACGTTCCCGTTGAGCTGCGCCAACGCATCCGCAACGAAATCCTGCAGGTAAGCAATGCAGACCTGCAAGCACTGGCTAAGGTAGTAGAGGACATGCTCAGCGACGGCCTGATCTGCGTAGTCGGCGGCAAGCAGCCTATCGAAGCTAATAAATCTTTGTTCAACAATATCATCAATGCGTAAATCTGTACGCTAGTAAATTTACGCCAAGGTTAATAAAAACCCGTGACGTCCGAAGGGAGTCACGGGTTTTGTTATACGGAAAAACAATATTTACTTAGTCCAGCTCTCCGTTCTGCGCCTTTTTAACAAGCTCCTGATAAGCGTTATAAACGCCGCTGTTGAAGCAGGTAAGCACAACGCTCATGCCATAATCAGCGTTGGCATTAATCCATTCAGTGCAGGTCAAAAGAGCGATACGGGCAGCCTCGTCCACAGGATAAGCATAAGCACCGGTAGAAATCGCCGGGAAAGCAATGCTGTGCAGATGATGCTTGCGCGCCAGGTCCAGGCTGTTCTTGTAGCAGTCGGCCAGCTCCAGTCTTTGTTCAACCTTACCGTTATAAATAGGGCCTACGGTATGAATAATGTAGCTTGCAGGCAGGTTATAGCCATAGGTAATCTTGGCAGCACCGGTTGTGCAGCCGCCTAAGGTTTTGCATTCCTCCAGAAGCTGCGGTCCTGCAGCGCGGTGGATAGCACCATCAACGCCACCACCGCCTAAAAGCGTACTGTTGGCAGCATTGACAATTGCGTCGCAGTCCAGCGTAGTAATATCACCGCGCCAAACAGAAATAGCGTTCTGCTGCTTGTTCTTCTTGGCATCAGCCAATAGCTCCTTGATCATCCGGTTTTGAATATTGAAGGGAGTAGGGGAAGCAGGGTTAAAGATAATACCCGCAATGCCATCCATTTTGAGGATAGCTTCAAAGTAATTGACCAGCGGACGACTGATAACGTTGCAGGGTTTGCCCTGCTCGTAGGCCTCTTTGCTGCTGTAAGCCGTCATGTATTCTAGGCCGCTGTCCGTAGTCTGCGTCTGCAGCAGCAGCTGGCCCTCCGGCGCATCTGCAGCAGTAGGAATGAGCACCTCTGCACCTTCCTGCAGCATTACGCTGACTGCATGCAGCAGCTTCACCAGATTAGCTTCGCTCTGGTCCGCAGCAAAGAATTGCTGGGCGTTCATGATAATATCAGTAGATGGATGTAACATATGCGTCATCTCCTTGTAAAAATCGTTTACATACATTCATAACTATAATATATAACAAAAAAACAGCTCTGTAAAGAGCTGTTTTTTGTATTTGACGCTAAAGTGACATCATTTTACATGCATTTTACAGTCAGGTTATTAGAGCATACGGAATACAGAAATAACCTTACCAAGCACCTTAATGTTGTCAGAACCTACAATAGGCTCGTACTTATCGTTTTCCGGCTGCAGGCGCACACTGCGCAGCTCGCGGAAGTAACGCTTAACGGTAGTTTCCTCGCCGTCAATCAGGGCAACAACAATATCGCCGTTATTAGCAAAATTCTGCTTACGTGCAATAATGTAGTCATGATCCAGAATACCTGCGTTAATCATGCTGTCACCGCATACGGAAAGCATGAAAACATCATCGTCGCAGCCAATCAGGTCACGAGGAATAGGATAGGTCTCTTCGATGTTCTCGACAGCAAGAATAGGAACACCTGCAGTAACCTTGCCAACCAGCGGTACCGGAACAAGGAGCTTGTTTCTCCAGGCATCGCTTTCGCTCATCAGCTCCAGAGCACGCGGCTTAGCAGCATCACGCTGAATGAAGCCATACTCCTGCAGCTTCTTCAGATGATTATGCACGCTGGCACTGGAGGATAAACCTACTGCTGCACCGATTTCGCGTACAGCAGGCGGATAGCCCTTATGATTAATAAAAGTACGGACGAATTTCAAAATGTTACGTTGGCGTTCAGACAACATATCTTCGGTATAGTTGCCATCAAAGTCCGGCGGGAGTGCTTTTCTTCTTCCCATTTTAGACCCTCCAATCATGTGTTTATAGTTAACCTTATACAAATTATAACAGATAAAAGTAATTTCGTCAAACAGCAGTGCGCATGGTGGCTAATTTAACATAAAAAATGCTAAAAATTTCTCAAAACCTCCGGGGGAGGAGCAAAAAGCGAAGAATTCTCATAATCTGACGCTTTTCTCAGCATTTTCCTCAGTTGGGAAATAAACATGTCTATAATGCTGCCTTTTTACCGCAAAGACTGCAAAATAATATTTTACGTCCGATAATGTATATTATGTTAAATTTTCCTTTTCTCAGACGTGAGATTTTCATGCACTGCAACTCATTGCACCTGTGTAATTAAAAGTGCCATTCGTTTAGTTGCTGTTCAAGGCTTTTTTCCGTTTCAACGGCGGTTTTTTTGATAAAAAGCATCGCTGTAGCAGCTTTTTGGTTGCAGCTCAGTAAAATTTTGTTGTTATAAGCAAAATCCTTCAGCAAATCGGTATCAGCATTGATGCCGATAAGAGCTTTTTCCTGGGTGAAGTCAAAATTTGTCTTATAGTCCTTCAAAGCAAAGTATTCGTTGCTGAAATCCTTCATGCGCTGCAGACCTTCGGAGATAAAACTCTCAACCGCAAGTCTGTTGGCAACAGGCGTTGAAAGAAGCTCTTTGATTTCAGCGTCGGTAATGTTATCAACACTGGCAGTAATCAGCAGATGATTCCAGTGCTGCAGAACATTACGCGCGCCGCTGCTGTAAAGCTCCGTAACCTTCTTCTGGTATTCGGGGTCAGCCTGCGGAATAGCTAATATGGAATAAATACTGTCATAATCAGTATTTGCGGCAACCTCCTGCATTTCCTTCATTGAAGAAGCCAAAGTCAGGTAAAATGTGCCCTTGTCCTTATATTTAAGATTCAGCTGGCCATAGAACCAGTCATCAGGCAACTGCACACTTTTACCGGCTGCGGCATCGGTAAAGCCGATGGCCTTCGGCGTGCTTGTCGGAGCAAAAGCCTTAAAGCCCTTCAGCAGATCAGTGTGTGCTTTGTCAAAGCACTGCATGGTTTCGGCCGGTACGTCGCGAACAAAAACGTTCTCAACCTCCAGAGCCTTTTCCATCTCTTCCTTTGCGGAAGCAGCAGATTTGGGCTCGGTCTTGGCCTCGTCATTTTCGTCGCTTTCTTCGTCAGTATTGATATCATCAATATCTGCATCAGCATCTTTTTCGTCCTTCTTAGGTGCGTAAAGATCCTGGTCAGTATTTACGGTAGACAGCAGATAAAGTCTGTCGTTGGCAGAAACAAGACTGGTGTCAATTTTAACCAGCACATCACCCTGTTTATATAGGTAAGAAATAGTTATCGCCTTTTTGCCGGCAATTTTCCCTGTCTTAATAAGAGGCGTAAGCTTTTCCAGCTTTTCTTTGAGCACCTTGCTCTGAATCGTCAGATTGCCGTTACTGTCATGCTCAGCATATTTATCAAGCTCCAGCAGCGGCGCAGGCACGGTTTTCGGATTAAGCTGGGAGCGCTCCAAAAGTGCCAGCTTCTCATACTCGGCATCAAAATATGCGGCAGAGAATTTTTCGCCTAAAATCTGCTCCATATCCTCTGCTGTGTAATAGTTAACAATATTAACTGCGGTATTTTTTAAATCCTCTTCGTTCTGATAAGCCTTTTTGCTGCTGATATTGGTATACGCATAAACCTTCTTCGCTTCCAGCTTATAGTAAGGCTGTCCGTCCTTAACGCTGTAGCCTGCGTAGCTGTTTTCGTAGGCTGAAGCGTGCGCAGCGCACAAAACAAGCACTGCCGCCAAGGCTGTAATTTTTTTCATATACTCACCATCCTTTTGTTGGAAAAACGGTGGAATTATTTATTGTAGACAATGTTAACCATCACGCCGCTGCCCAGGTTGCAGGCATTAGCTTCGTCAGTGTCGATATGAACCTCGTCAGCATGCTTTACGCCCGCACGTACCAGAACATTATGCAGTGTTACGGAACGCTCGCCCTCTGTCTGGATATCAACGATATCGCCGTCCTTCAGGCCGTATTTTTCAGCGGTTTCCGGATACAGATGCACGTGACGTGCTGCGATTATAATACCTTCCTTCAGCTCCAACTCACCCTTCGGACCGATGAGCTTAGCGCCTGCGCTGCCTGCGATATCGCCGCTGTTGCGGATAGGAGCATCCAGTCCGACCTTGCGCGCGTCGGTCAGAGAAAGCTCAATCTGAGTTTCCGGACGCAGAGGACCGATGATACGCAGCTTCATGGAATCCTTGGGAGTTACCATGGTAATCTGTTCTTCGGAAGCAAACTGACCGGGCTGGCCGATTGGCTTTTTAACGTGCAGCTCACTGCCTTCACCAAATAAAATATCCATATGCTCACGGCACAGATGTGCGTGACGTGCAGAAACACCTAAAACTATCGGAAATTGCATTGTATGTCACCTCATAAAATAATTTTTTGTTTATATACTTATTATAGCTTGAATTGTGGTAATTGTCATCAGTTATCGAAATTTTTTTCATATAATAGGATATCAGCTACAGGCAAAGCTTCTTTTTCCTACATATATACAGGTATACAGGCAAAAAATAATAGGACCGGGTTTCCCCAGTCCTATTATTACACAAGATTTTTTTAGAATTGACCGCTTACCATGAAATGGATGCGAGTTGAATCTACATCAGTATTATTGATTTCCTTAATCAAAGGCACGCCCAATGTTACCACAGCACCGATGTGCTTGGTGATGTTGCTGCGCACGCCCAGGCCACAGCTTGTCAGTACATGGCTGTCAAAGGCACTGTCGCCAAAGACCTGTCCATGATCCATAAAGGCGAAGGCACTGGTCTTTTTGTCCTTAGTCACAGGCACGGAATATTCCAGGCCCACACTGTAGCCACTGTCGCCGCCAAGCAAGCTTTCTTTGTAGCCACGTACGCTGTACATACCGCCAATGTAGAACTGGCGGGCGGAAGGCAGATAATTGTTGAAGCCACGCTGTGCGTCCAGGCGCAGGCTTAAAAGCTGCCCATGCTGATACATTTTCTGGTACAGGCCGTTAAGCTGGTACAGGGAAAAATCCTTGTCATTATCGGCAATATCGGTATGCGTACCAGCGTTAAAGCTGTGCTTTTGGTAAATAACAGAGCTTGCGCCGTAATTAGTTACGGAATATCCTGCCGTAACGCCTTTAATAGCATCATCGAGCCAATGTTGGCCGCTGAAATCAGTCTTAGAATTTTGCTGACCGTAATCAAGTGTTGCCTCAGTACGGATCTTTTCCGTCGCTACCAACAGTTGGCTCAGACCAACGTTCATCGCGTAAGCATGACCACGTACATTCAAAGGCTCCAGTATTCCGTCAGTAATGTGAACACTGTTAGTGCTATACTGTATGTTCAGCTTAGTACCGCTATGTCCTAAGGGCCTGCTGTAGCCAAGGCCGAAGGATTTGGTGCCATCGCTCAGCATCGTGTTCAGCGTCAGCGCGTCACGCACACCTGTCAGGCTTCTGTCCGTAAAGAACAGGCCGCCACGGTATTCGCCGCTCGTATCACTGCCTGCGTTGTCACTGTAAACAGTCCAGGTAATGTTTTGCGGTTCATAAGCGCTGATGACGTAATCCGTAGTTCCCGGCTCGCTGCCAGCCTGCAGAGAAATGCGCAGCTGCACGTCATTGGCAGCGTTAAAGCGCAGTAAATCGTCATTCAGCTTGTTGATGTTGGCAACCTCGCCCTGCTTCAGGCTCATACGCTTGCTGATGTATTTGCTTTTGGTATACTTGTTGCCCTGCACCTCAACAGCATTCGTTTTGCCTTCGATAAGCTCAATTTTTACCGTACCGTTTTTGATCGTCTGTGCCGGCAAAATTGCACGACAGGTAAAGTAACCATTATCAAGATACAGCTTGTTGATTTTATTCACCAGCTCGTACAAATCCTTGACGCCAACCTCTTTACCGATATATTCGTCCGTCAGCTTCTGCAGCTCTGCCTGCTCCAGTACAGTGGATTCATCAAGCTCCAGCTTTTCCAGCTTAAAGGTCACTGCAGCCTGCTGCTCTGCATCAGACTTTTGGCTCCCCTGCTCTACCTTGCTGCTAGCCTTAGCCTTGTCCTCAGCAATCTGTCTGGCAACACGCTGGCGCTCCATATACTCTATAGTTCTGTTGGCTGCCACACCGGCGTTATTCAAGCCGCTTTTATTGAATTCTGCTTCCTGCGAAGGTGTAGGCGCTGCGAAAGCAGCGGCACTGCATCCCAGCAAAAGCGTAACCAGTAGCAAGCTTGTTTTATTAGTAATCATCGACAACACCCCTTTGATATACAAAATTTTGCTGCATCCGGCAGGCTAATTGGCCTGCCAGATGAGCTGCATTATTCTTTTATATTCCTTTTCCAGATGCTTGATGATTACATCCAGCACGGTATAAATCATGTCGCCCTCTAGCCTGCCATTTTGGCAGAGCAGGCAGCTGTCTAGGAAGAGTGAACCGTCATCAGTAAGATAATATTTAAAAACCTTATATTGACGGTTCACCTTGTTGATTTCCCTCAAAATAGCCACTTCGTTGCTCTCGTTGACAGCATTTGCTGCCAGCTGCACGCGAAGCATACCATAAATACTGCTGTCCAGGATGACCAGCGTCGGCAGACGCTGGCCTTCAACAACAATGTGAGAACGGAAGACCACTGTGTTCAGCTTATCCTCGCTAATCTGTTCAATAGCAAAGCAGGTAATCTTGTTATTATCCAGATATTTGATAAAAGCCTCTGCCTTTTTGTTCATCAGCGTTTCCTCCTATGCTTCTACAGTGATTTTTTCGGGTTCACTCTTGCTATTGTCTTCATCCAGGTCATACAGGTCATAGCGGAAGTATTGTACTACGCCAGGTGCATAGTTAATATCATATTCCTCCGCTTTGTTCTCATTGAGCTGATACAGCATATAGTCTACCGCGCTATAGTGTTGGTTATAAACATAATAGTAATTACGCAGGTAAAGCAGTATGCCGTTGCTGTACTGAATGTTCGGCTGTTCTGCGAAGTGCAGGTACATCCATTTATACGGTTTTGTACCCTCCCGCTGCCATTCAGTTAAATTGTTAGCAGGGTTATTCACTGCAATGTTGTTCCAATAAATGCTGTCGCTATCGTCACGTTGCGGCGGTGCACCCCATACAGCAGTCTTCATATGCTTATTGCTGAAATGAGCAACATTATTGACTACCAGCTTATCGATATTGAATATGCCCTCGCTTACGTTAATAGAGCCGTTATTCAGCCACAGATGATCAAAGCGGACACCCTTATTAGTAATTATCTCACCAATATTTAGGTTGTCAATAGGCTTATTGGGCTGTGCGCTATCTGGAACTATAGTCAGAAGGCCGTCAGCGTCCAGACGCTGCTGAATCTTATCGATATTGATGTCGCTGCTCTGTGCAATAAGCTTAGTGCCGGCAATAATTTTGCTAACCTTCATCTGCTTGCCTTCCGTATGCAGGCGCAAAGCTACCAGATCGCCGTTAATTTTTGCCAGTGTGAGATTGCCGTTGTCAACGTCGATAAACGCATTGTTTGTAGTGTAAATCTCATGCAGATCAACATCTCCGGCACCCTTGATGTGCAGTGCGAAGTTACCGCTGTTAATATCACCCTTGTCGCCAAGAGCGGTAAATTTGTTATCGTCATCAGTTACATTACCGTTCTGCAATACGTCGATATTGATGTTGCCATGCTCGGCAGTTACGTCGCCGCCGAAGATGATATCGCCCTGAGCAGCATCTGTCTGCAGGTTGATATTGCCAATTGTACTGTTGATAATACCGCCGGTAGTAATGCTGCCTTTAGCATTGTAATCAACATTCTTCTGTGCAGTAACTTGACCGTTGGTCGTAATGCTGCCGCCTGCGTTCAAATCTACGTTAGCATTAGTAGAAGTGAGGCTACCGTTAGCAGTGATATTATTCGCTGCGTCGATATCTACTGCCTGACCAGCAGTTACGTTCTGGGTATTTACGCTGCCACCTTTAGAGTTGAGCACTGCATTACCGTTTGTTGCAGTAACATCGCCTTTGGTGTTGATATCGCCGTTAGCATTGGCTGTTACGTTGTTATTAGCATTTACTGTGCTATTCGTCGTAATGCTGCCGCCTGCGTTCAATTCTACGTTTGCATTGGTGGAAGTAATATCATTATTAGCATTGATATCACCTTTAGCGTTAGCAGTTACATTATTGCGAGCCTTGGTCTTACCGTTGGTCGTGATATTACCGGCTGCATCCAGAGTAATGTCACCATTGTTAGAGGTGAGATTTCCATCTGCTGTAATATCATACGCTGCATCGATATCTACTTCGCTGTTGCCAGCTATGTTCTGCATTGTTACGCTGCCACTCTTAGAGTTAAGAACTGCCTTGCCAGTTTCTGCAGTAACGTCGCCGTTGGTTGCAATATTACCGTTAGCGTTTGCAATTACGTTGTTAAGCGCATTCACTATGCTATTCGTTGTAATGCTTCCGCCTGCATCTATGGTAATGTCACCATTGTTAGAGGTGAGATTTCCGTCTGCCGTAATATCTTGCGCTGCATTGATATCTACTGCATTCTTGGCAGTTACATTACCGATGGTTACAACAGAACCCTTCTTAGAATTAATGCTTATATTATCAGATGCATTCAAATCAGCGCCACTAGCCGTAGTAATATCACCATCTGCCTTAACAGTAATATTACCGTTATGCGCATCATTGTACTTAGAAGTATTGATGGCTGAGTTAATGGTTATCTTGCCGGTATTTGCCTGGTAGTTCTCTATCAGCACATCACCCTTGATATTAGAATCAGCAACAGTAACCAACAGATTATCCATCGTACCGTTAAACCTGGTTACGCCATCTACTACCAGTATACTGCCTGCATCCTTACCTTTAATGCTCAGATTCTTCACATTGTTCTGCTGGCTGAGCAGTTGCTGCATCTTGCCAGATTCAACAATAAGATTATCTACAGTAATACCCGTAGCTGCTGCATCCTGCATCACGGTACCAGCAGCATCCAATTTCAGGTTGTTATTTGCACCATTAACCGTAATGCCACTGCTACCAAGAGAAATATTGGCATTAGTAGAAGTAATTACGCTATCAGCGCCAAATACCAGCGTGCTGCTGTTAAGGTTTACGTTGTTGTCTGCAGTAATGTTGCCTGCGCCGCTAGATGTAATGCTACCGGTTGTTACGTTTACATCTTTACCTGCAGTGATATTGCTTGCGCCGCCTGCGGTAACAGTACCTGCGTTCAGGTTAACGTTTTTACCATTAACATTTACATCGCCACCTGCATTGATGCTGCCGCTAGTTTCACCGTTATCGAAGTTAACATTGCCCTTCAGATTGAGCTTAGCATTTCCTTTAGCAGTAATGCTGTCAACTACCAGGCCTGCATCCTTCGTGCCTGCGCCCTGCAGGTAAACAGAACCATTATCTGCTTTAGCGTTAATCACAGCGCTATTTTCCAGAATACGGATACCTTCATCAGCTTTGCCGATATTGCCGTTGGCTGCCTGCAGGTTAATGCTGTTGGCGTTCAGATAACCGGTATTCTTGCCTGCTTCCGTAGTCATCTGCATACCATTATCTGCCTTGAGCACCAGCGTACCTGTTGCTGCATTCTGAATTGTCAGCACCTGCGCCGGCTTGTTGCCTACAGCCGTCTGATGCAGATATACACCGTAACCGGTATCGGTATTAGCTTCCAAATTACCGCTGATATTAGTCTTGATGAAGGCATCCTTGCTGCCTACATTGCCCTTGCCGCCCTGGATAATAAGGTTATTGGCAACAATGCTGCCGTTATTCATGCGAACGCCCTTATCGCTGAGCAGCTTAACATCCTGCGTCGTGTTAATCGTACCGGAAATATCCAGCATCGTATCCTTAACGCCTGCCAGATAAACATTACCAGTATTTTCAGTTTTACTGGTGTTGGCCTGCAGATTCAGCTTGCCGCCATCTGCCAGCTTTACAGTAATCTGACGCTGCTGACGAACCTCAATTCTGCTGTCAGCATCATTCCAGGTAAGGTCACCGGCCTTAGCCTGTGCCAAAAGCTTAAGATTATCCAAATTGCCCATATCCTTGTAGGCAATGTTGGTTGCTTCGCCGTCGATACCGATGTTCTTGCCTGCGCTCAGGCTGATGTTCTTGCCCTGAACGTTGGCATTATCTACCGTCAGTACCTGGCCGGGTTTTGCATTCAGCACGCTGTCCTGAATAGCGTATAGCAGCTCATTTTTACTCCAACCATAGGCAGTGCTGTTATCAACCTCAGCGTACATCTTAGCCCAGTCCTTAACGTCCTGGCTATAGTTTTTGCCTTCGAAGGCTGCTTCGCCATTAGTTTTGTAAGCTTCTGCCAATGCCTTGTATTCTGCCAAAGCTGCATTCTGCGCGTCTTCAGTATATTTCTTATCTGCCATAGCCAGCTGCTTTGCTCTGTTTTCCAGTGCCTGCACACGCTCACTCTTGGCTGCCGCTGCAGATGTTGCGCTTTCTTCTGCCTTGTCATTACTGTTAATCAGTCCCAGCTCCTGCCACTTTTGCAGCTTGCTTTCGCTGTCGGACAAGGTGCTGTCGCCTACTACGTCGATAAAGCTGCCGCTGGTTGTGAGGCTTACATCACCATTCTTGCTGGCAATATGACCGATACGCATATCACCATTGCTGTTGGTCAGTGTAATATCGCCATAAGCATTGGCATTTACGCTTGCAGACATGGTATCACTGCTGGTCAGCGTCTGACCGGGAGCAATCGCTGCGTTGATTGCACCAAGAGTGGTGAAATCAATGCGGTTGCCGTTCAAAACAGTGCCATCTGCTGTAGTAATGTCACCTGCTGCGTTGATTACCAGGTTGCCGTTCAAAGCTCCCTTATTGCCGCCGACAAATTGCAGCTTGCCGCGGTCGGAATTAACGCTTACGTCACCAGTCGTTGCTTCAATATTCAGCTTCGCCATGTTGCCCAACGCACTGTGATTGATGCTGATGCCTTTGGCTGCTTTAGCAGTCAGGTCATCCGCGTCAACGCGTGCACTGCCAACAGAGCTGATAGCGCCACCAATGCTGTTTAAGGTAACCTTGCCGATTGCGCTGCCGTCAGCCTTAGTTGCATTGCTGATGTTGCCTGCAAGATACATATCCTTGGCGCTGGAAACGCTGATGTCACCGCTGCCGCCGGTCATGAAGCCAACGTTAATCGGCTTATCGCCCTTAATTGTATAGGTACTGCTGGTGGAATGCATCTGGGTTTCAGTCCAGGTGTAGGTGCAATTGCCATAGCCGAAGATTTTGCCTGATAAACCGGAATATTTCTTGTTTTCGACAACAGGAGTGTAAGTTGTTGCATTAGGATCATTATATTCCTTAGTCGTTACACCATATTCCTTGGCATTATTGTTCACCTTGATAACAGTACCTTGACCAAGCGGATCGGCGCCAGTGATACTGGTGGAAGAAACCTCCGTCTTACCATTCTTAACCTCTTCATTCTCGACAAAGTCCTTGGTAGTGCCGTATTTAATCAGACCCCAGAAAACGAAGTCCTTCTTATACTGCCACTTGACAATCTTCTTGTCGCCGGAGGTACCGCCAGTCCAGTTGATTGTCATGCCTTTAGCCGGTGCATAAGTAGTAGTAGCACCATTAACCTGCGTTGTGCTGCTAGAAATCACGTTACCTTTATTATTAAGCTTGGTTGTTTTAACGGACATCTTCTGCCCATCAGTAGTGTACTCAGTCAAGGTATTCTTCTGCGTATCCTTAATGCTGATGAGACCGGTGATATCCTTATTAGTGATTTTGTTCACCCGCAAATTGCGGTCTGCATTCGTAGTATCAATCGCAATATTGGCAGTACCGTCCATTGCCAGCAGCTTGCCGCTGCCAGTGCTCGACAGTGCGCCGGTAATATAAATCTTACCGCCGTTAGGCTCAATAGCTTCCGTCAGCAGCTCCTTAGTTGCGGGGTTATAGTAAACCTTAACAGTATAGTCATAAGCGCCAGTTTTTGAGTTATAAACTGCGCCGGCCTTTGTGCTTACGCAATACTTCTCGTTGGACATAACATACTGATCTGTAAGCGCAGTCTTATTAAGAGCGTAGGCCTTATCCAGGTTACTGATTTTTTTATTAGATTTTTTATCAAGCGTAACCTTGAATTCCTTGTAGCCGCTCTGTACCAGGCCATCCAGGTTAACATTCAGGCCGCTGACATAAACGTTGTTGCCTGCAACGATACCGCTGGATTTGTTAACGCTGTAATTCTTAATCTCATTAACCTCTGCGTCAGTAAGTCCAAGCTCGTCCTTATGCGCTATCAAAGCATTTTTATAATCCTGATAGCTGTTGATATTGCTCAGCCAATCAATCGTAGTCTTGCCAGCAATAGCCTGTTGGGAAACATAGCTTTGAATCTTTTTGGCAATAGCATTGCTGAACTGGTACTTGGTTACCGGGTCGCCGCCGATAAGCAGTAGGCCCTTGCTGTTCTGCGTTACCGAACCCTTGTCAGCCTTCAGCTCGATGTTACGCGCGCTGATATTGGCATTGCCGTCTACGTTGATATTGTAATTGCTGTTTTGGATTAAAACGTCACCGGCGCTGTTCTGCACAGTACCAAAGATACCTATATCAGGCTTAGTCAGTCCGTTGGTAGATGTGCCAGTGCTCTTGACAGTAATCTTCGGATCAGCGTTAGTGCCTGCAGCAGTATTCATTGTACCATTGAAGCCGGCAACACTCTTTACCTCGGCATCGTTGTAGCGGATTACGCCACCCTTATCCTTAATAGCCAGGTCGTTAATCTTCAGGTACAGGTCACTGCTGTTATTAATCGTCAGGTTATTGGCACCCTGCGCCGTCAGGTTGCCGCTGCCCTGCAGCTTATCGGCTTCGATGTTGATGTTGCCACCAGAAACAACGATATCCTTAACATCTACTGCCGGCAAAGAAATCTTATCGAAAATACTCTTGTAGGTTTTGCCACCTTCTACTCTGGTCTTGACAAAGCCATTCTCCTCCATCTGGGTGAGGATGCGCTCTCTTTCACTGTTCAAAATATTATATTCGCCAGAATCAGAAGCATATTGTCCTAAGAGATCATTAATTTCCTGCAAACGGGCATAAAGACCATTTTCCAGATCAACCACATCTGCAACAACATTCTGCTTGGTATTGAACCAATCCTGACCTGCACCAGTTTCAACCTTGATGCCGCTGAAGTCTATGCTGCCGTCTTTAACAACCTTACCATCCTTATATTGCGGCTGTACAACGTTAGTGCTGCCACTTATAGTAAGCTCCAGATTATTATGGATGCCTGCGCGTACCCTTTTACCGCTGGCAATATCCACATAATTGGCAACTGTTTCGCCCGGAGTTACCTCGCCCAAGGCGGTGGAGGTAACAGAACCGCTACCGCTCGTGCCCTTATAGAAGTTGTATTCGCGGGCGGAGGTCGATACGGTGGTCATACCCTTGCCAGCCTTGAAGTTGACGTGACGTACACTGTCGATATCGCCGTTGATGCTTACCTGATTTTCCTGCGTCATCGTGTTCTTGGCTTTCGGAGCAGTAGCCAGAGGAACTGCCGTCTTGTTATATGCATCCGCCAGCACGTTGTAGGTCAGCGAGGAGGTAATGCCGTCCAGGTTTGCGCCTGCGTAAATATTTACGTCATTGGTGCTGAGTATCTTGCCGTTAGTAACGGTAATTTTGTTGCTGCGCTTCAGAGTGTTGTCTGTTGCAGCAGAAGCTGCGCCCACAGCACCGCCCTGGGTATCAGCAGTAGTATCAAAGGTTGCAGTGGTTTCATCTGTTGCCGCCAGGGTGATATCCTGATCTGCTTTAGCCGTCGACAGATTACTGTCAGTAACCTTAATGCTATTATCATAGGTAATAACATTTTTGCTGAATGCGAAAGTAGAAGGAACAACACCGGCAGATTTGAGCGTATTAGTATAGTCCATCTTGCCGTCGGTATAAGCAAGCGCTTTAATCGAGCCAGCGCTGCCTGTACCGCTCAAGGTTGCATTGTTGATATTTACACCAGCAGTGTATTGCAGCTTGTTGTCCATATCATTGACGTTGATACTGCCACCGCCATAACCGCTGCCCTTCAGCTTAACATCATGATTCAGCGTGTTATTTGCAATGTAGGACTGCTTGCCGCTGGTTGTAATATTGCCTGTTACGTTGATGTTGGCTTTATGCGCAACATTGTTTTTAATTTCTGTGCCGCTGGCACCGACAACGGCCGCCGTCAGGGAGTCCGCCAGAATATCCAGCTTATCCGCATTGTTAGCAGCAACCTTTAGGGAGCCTACACCCTGCCATTTGCCGCTAACATCAGCAGTAGTATTGGTAATAATCTCATTCTGCGACCTTGCAGCAACAGGGTTGAAGCCTACAATACCGCCGCCATAACCATTGGCATCATTGTTTACTGCACTGTAGCCGGAGCTGCTGATGTTTACAGCGCCCAGGCTGTTGTATACATTCTCTTTAACGCCCGCTGCCTTTACGCTGGTCGTCAGGTTCGTCTTGGTATCAGACCAGTTGCTGCCGCTGGCAATATAACCGCCAACTGTTACACCCAGGGTATCTGCCGAAATAACCGAAGCATTATCAGCCTTGAGTTTCAAAGCGTTGACATTATACTGCTCTTTGCCCACATCAACGCTGACTGTCATATCATTTTCTGCATAAGCAGTGTTGAAGCCTGCAGCGTATTGTCCGGAGGCAGTAGCGCCGATTGTCTTGGCGCTTACATTATCTACAACATATTCGTTATCGTTCTTGTCCTTGGCAGTCTGAGTTGTTACGTTTGACGTAATCTCTACGTTATCGGCTGCAAAGCTACTGCCGTCCGCAATTTTTGCTTCTACCGTACCGCTGGCCTTAGCCTTGGATACTGCCACGCCTGCTACCGCCAGCAGACCGCCGGTATAAGCCTGTGCCTCTGCGCGTACTGCAGGCTTATTTGTTGCATTCAGGCTTACGCTGTTACCCAAGAAGCCGGAAGCACCGGTTACATTAACCTTGCTGCTGCCTGCATCCGCAGCGAGTGCAACAATGCCCTGCGCCGCAGCAATGCCAACCATGCCACCATAGGTTTCGGCGGTGATGCTGTTGGCTTTGACAGAAGCAACGTCAACCTTGCCGATATTATAATATCCATTACCGTAACTGTACTCTTTGCCGGCAATCAACTTGCTGCCGCCAATAGTTACAGTATTATCGCTATTATTTGTAGCATTAGTTACCAGCACACCGCCAGCCACAGCGCCCGCAGTTGCGCCGATGGTACGTACTGCTGCACTGCTGGTATCCTCTGCCTTAACTGTCAGCGTACCTCTGGAGCTGGCATCGCCTGTAGCCTGAACCGTACTGCTGTTAATAGTAATAGCATTAGCGCCATGCAGACTGTTCTGCGCGTAGGCAGCACTGCCTGCGAAAGCAGCGCCTGCTGCTACCTGATAAGCATCAATCTTGGATGTGCCGTCCTGCGCACTGCCAAGCGTTACATTCTTGCCGCTAAGCTTGCTGTTATTGTTGATGGTTACGCCGGTCTTGCGTTCTACATCCAGCACTGCAACAGAAGCGGCAATGCCATTGCCTGCAATACCTGCTGCCACCTGCGCCGATATCAGCTTGGCGTCAACAGTACGCTTAGCATTAACCTTCGTATCGCCTGTTGCCTGCAGCGTAGAATTGCTTACCTTCGCCTGCACGCCAGCAGCCTTGCTGCTACCCTTGCTGGCAGTAGTACCGGGGCCTGCACTCAGCTTCTGGCCGTTGCTGTCGGTATATTTATCAAAGGTCATACCTGCAGCGTTAGAACTGCTCTTGCCGTCTTTATTAGTAACAGTGCCGACAGTTCCCTGGCCTTCAATTGCAGCATTTGCTTTATTGAGAATATCGTTTGTATTAAAGGTTGCCTTTTTATCACTATCCGTAGTTTCGCTGTCGCCGTACTGGTCCGCAGCTGCTGCGCCAATCGTGGTTACGCTAACGTTCGCACTGTATCCATGTCCGCCGAGCGCAGCGTTTTCTACTACCTGCTTAACGTCCAGCCTTTCGGTTGCTGCTACGTCGATAGCACCGGCAGTAATCTTGCTGCCGCTGATTTCGGTGAGCACGCCTGTATCAATTGTATTCACGCCTACGCCGACGGCAACGCCTGCAGCGCCCACTGCATCAGCACCATTGACAAAGCTTGTTTTCACAATGTTATCTGCCTTCGCTGCGAAGGTGCCCTGTGCTTGCAGGTTGCTGTTATCCTTCACCAGCGTGGAAACAGTATTGTCCAGATTATTTACAGCAACATTCAGGCCACCTGCAACCATGCTGGCAGCTACGCCAAAGACTGCCGTTGTCACGTCAGTCTTGTTGGCAGCGTTGACAGTAATATCACCTGTTTCAGCTGTTACTTTGCTGCCGCTCAGCTCAGCAACAGTCTTGCTGTCATCATCAACTACGCCGATGCCTGCGCCACCGGCAGCACTCACGAGCGCGCCGGAAGCTGCGGCAGCAGCGCTGCGCAACGTAATATCGTTAACGTGGTCAGCAGTAATTGCCAAACCATTATTCGTGCCTTGGATATTCTTGACTGCAGCAGTAGTTTCTGCGTCCAGCTTAGCAACCGAAACGGTGCCTGCGCCGGCTCCGGCGCCATAAGCGCCGCCGGCTGCGGCAATACCGTAGGAGTTGGTGGACATTTTCGCCTTATTCAAGGCAGCGACGTCAATGCTCTTGCCGTTGACAAGCTTCTTCGTACTGCCACCGTCAATCATTGCCGTTACATTTCTGCTGACAACACCGGTATCCGATGCCAGACCGAAGCCTGCACCACCATCAGCGCCACCGCCTACACCCAGCGAACCTACATGGCTTTCGCTCTTGGTAGCATCGTTTGCTGCTACATAAACGTCTGCCTTGCTGCGGTCGGTCAATGCTGCATTAATGCTGCTATCCGTTACCTTGGCATTGGTTGCGCCCAAAATACGGTTAACAGTAACCGTACCTGCTACGCCCACGCCAACGTCCGCACTTACTGCCACACCGCCGCTGATTGCTACATTCGTCAGCTTGTGCTCCGCATCAGCCGCAATAATAACGCCGGTGCGCTTTTTATCGCTGACTACATTATCATTATCCTTATTGCGTTCGTTGACAGCCACACCTGCATCATTGCCTGCTGCTGTCAGCTCTGCATTATTAACTACGCTTTCAGTAGTACCGCTGATTTCATTATAAGCAACGCCCATGCCAACGCCAGCCTGACCACCTGCCGCCACACCAAAGGCACCTGCAAAATTCTGCAGGGTATCCTTGCTCTTGGCAATTACGGCCAGTGTGCCGTCTGCATTAATCTTGGCACCGTCAATCGCAGCCTTGGTATCGTTCGCCAGCAGGTTTACGCCTATATTACCGGCAATACCTGCAGTTTTGGCAACACCGCCAGCTACGCCGACAGAAAGAATGCTGCTGTCAGATTTAGCTTCAGCTGTGAAGCCCTTAACCTTGTATTCACCATTGGTAACAGTAGTATTGGTATCAGCATCGAGCTGGTTAACCGCAATACCTGCACCAATCGCAGCGTCTTTAGCACCTGCAGCAACAACGGCAACGGTAGTAATCTTGCCCTTGCTGTCAGCAGCAGCCTGCACAGTCGCTGCATTATTCTTATCCTTATTGATATTGGTATTAACAAGCTCTGTATCGGTATCCTTCTTGATCATAGCAGCAGAGCCTGCGCCACTGAAGGCCACATTACCGGTAGTAATGGAGGTACCTACGGAAATAGTCGTCAGCGTAGATTCATCTACGGCATTGACGCTAATCTTGCCATCTTCAGTAGTGGTAATATCAGCATTATTGATAGCAGCCTTGTTGGTTTGCTTTTTCTCGCCAGCGCTGCCGGTGATATTGCCGATTTCGTTATAAGCTACGCTGCCGCCAACCGCAAATTTTGCATTGCTGCCTGCGCTGACGCTTACCGCACCCACTACTGCCAGCTGGTTGCTGTCATCCGAGGACTTCACTGCCACCTTACTCATATTATTGAGCTTCGTACGTCCACCATCAGTTTTCGCATTTTCGCCGTCATATTTGTCAATAACAGCTTCTACATCATTACGACCGCGGTTAACAACAACCACGCCATTCAAAGCATTGGCTGTACCTGCGGTAACTGCTGCGCCGACGCTGTACACGTTACCCTTGTTAGCTGCATCTACATTGAGAATACTGCTAGCATCATCATTCGCGCCGCTGATTTCGCTGCCCTTGACATACGCACCGGTGGTATTGTTCAAGGAATTGTAGGCAACTGCCAAACCTGCGCCCACCTTAGAGTTGGAACCGGCAGTAACGCCAATCTGTCCTGCAACATTCACTGCCAAAGCACCGCTTTCGGCCTTTACATCAGTTTTGGGCGTAACAAGCTTGCTGTTTTCAACAGTTGCTGTAATATCGTTATTCAGCGACTGCCAGTTAGCACTGCCGCCTACGCCGAAGCTGCCTGCAGTTCCGGCAACACCGGCCGCAAAGCCTGCCAGTACAGTATGGCTTGCCGCATTAACGTTCGTGCCGACCAAAGCATCACCGCTGCCTTTGCCGGTAGTCGTAATATTGCTGTCCTTAATCTTAGCATTATAATCATTGTCAATATCGCTGACAGTTACAGATGCAGCTGCGCTGCCGCCGTCTTTACCGGTGGTAACGCCTACGCTTACCGCGCCTGTAACAATCACATTGCCGCCGCGGGTAATATCAACATTGGTAGGCTTATCGCTGTCGCCGCTTTCATCTGCTGCTTCCTTAACCTGCGCCAGGTAGGCAGAGCCATCAGCATCGAGGCCGCGTTTTTTGAGATACTCAGCCTGCGTGTTGGCAGATTCCGCTGTATCATAGGCTGCAACATTCAGGCTTTCGCCGGTCAGTGTTACGCCCTCAACCGTTGCATTGGCATAGTTATCCAATTTATTGTAGGCGGAATTGCCGGAGAAAGCATAGGAGGTCTTGGCACCGCCTGCTACACTCACGTTGGCAGCTACGCCAACCTGCGTCATATTGGTAGTCGCTTTGACATCAGCAGTAGTAATCTTGTCATAGGTGCCACCTAAAATGGCCGCCTGCACGTCATTCTTCAGCGAACCGTAGGCCACAGTCGCGCCGCCGACAAAAGCGTTATCGCCACCAATAGAAAGGCTGGTGTTCACGCCGCCGGTTATCTGAATATCGTTATCAAAAGCTGTATTGGTAATAGAGGTTGCACGCTTATCCTCACCGCTTACATTTTCATTATTAACCTTATTATTCTGCAGCAATGCATAAGCAGTATTATCCGCAATATTTATTGACGCATTGACGGTAGCAGCAATATTAGTGCCGCCATTGCCGCCGGAATTCTTCGCCAGCGCCAGGCCCAGGCCTGCAGCTGCCAGCGAGCCGGATTTTTGCGCATTGTTGATAATCGCAGCAGCGTTTTCAATTTCGCTGTTGCTGATTACCGCCAAGGTCTGCGAATCAATATCATTTACAGCAACAGTACCGCCAAAGGCTGCATTATGGCTGTTCGCATTATTGTCCTTAGTCAGCTTCTTCCAGGAGATGCCTGCAGCACCACCGGCAGCCACCATCATAGCAGTGTCCTTAGCAGTTACAGTGATAGTTTTACCGTTAGTAGCATCCTTGGCAATGTTAATCTTAACATTGTCCACAAGTGCACCGGTATCGCCATCCAGCAGATTAATTGCTGCGCTGCCTGCACCGGCAATAGTTACGGAGGACTGCTGCCCGGACGGAGTAGCTTTAGGTGTCTGGTCAGTAGGCAGTACCTTCTGCGCTTCGGTCTGACGGTCCATCAGGCCGTTAATTTTGCCTGCTACCTTATGGTCAAGTGCATGGAGCTTATTTGTAAGAGCATTAGTCTTGTTGCTTACGAAATTACCCAGCTTGTCAAAAATACCAGCTTCACCACTGTCATCGCCGGTAGATACGCCGCCGGCAACAGCAACATTGATAATTTTGCCGCCGGTTTCAGCATTAACCTTAAACGAGCCTGCATTGATAGAGCCTTTAGTATCAGCGGCCGTCTTGGAGCCGAAGAAATCTGCCTGCTCGGTATAATTCTTGCCATCATCTGTGCCCTGACGCAGACCGGAAGCATTCTGCACCAGCTGCTGCAGAGTTGCACGTTTTTCGGCAGCAGTATTCGCCAGCTTTTCTGCTTCCTTGCTGCGGTCCGCATTTGCGTCCTCGCCCAGTTTATCACCGCTATCGCTGCCGCTTTCGCCCTGCTCAGTTGTAGCCTGCGGAGGAGCAGTATAGCCATTATCACCAATTGCCGCATAGGTATAGCGGTCAAAATTGGTAATCGTTGCTGCCGCACCAATGCCTGCAGTTTCACCCATAGCCACAGCACCGGCTGCGCTATAAACATTAGTATCATTCTTAGCATTGAGGTTGACTGCGCCCGTGCCTGCGTTGATAACTGCTTCGTCATCTACGGAAACAAGGCTGTTGCTTGCACCCTCAAGGTATCCCACCATGCCGCTGACGCCGCTGGTTGTGCCTTTGCCTGCGCCAAGCGACAGCTGGATATGGTCAATTTTATTTTCCGTACCTATATCTATAGAGCCTGCAGTCAGCTTCGCTCCCTGTGCTACCGCAACAAGGCTGTTGGCATCAGCCAGGCCAATGGCAAAGGTTCCGCCAGCTGCGTTTTTACCACCGCCATTAAGGCCGAGCTTACCTGCCAACGATACATCAAACTGCTTCGATGCAGCCTTCATTGCCAGCTCGTTACCAGCTTTAATGTTAGCGTTCTTACCGATTAATATGCGCGCATTATTGCTGATATCCGTTGCTACTGCACTGCCTGCCAGCGCAATTGTAGCAGGCTTTTCATGTTCTCCAGGGCCGCTCTTGCCGCCGTTAGCACTACCTGCCGAGAAATTAAGATAGCTGTTGGGATTAGCAAAGGCTGCAGCTGCGCTCACTACATTAATCGGACCTACAGCAATATTCTTAGCTTCATCACCCAGTGCACTGGTCAAAGCGCTGCAAGCAGCAGTGAAATCTTTATACTTTTGTCCGCCGAACAGGTCCATGAAGTCCACCTGCTCTCCACCGTTAGAAGAGAAGCAGTTATCCTTGGCATAATTAAAGAAAGCATCTGCTGCATTACTCAAGGCATCTGCCTTAGCTTCGATATCAGCATGATTTTCACCTTTATAGGCAGCCTTAACCTTGGCGCAGGCATCCTTAACCTCCTGCACCATGCGGTTGATACGGTTATATTCAAAGCTGCTGTTGGCCGCAATATTTACCTTACCACCTGTAAGCGTAACGTTGGTAGCAGGGGCAGAGCCTTGTGCTTCCTCGCCACCGGCTACAGTTACAGTTGCAGTATTATCCAGCTTGCCGTAAAGCACGGACGCATTAACAAGTGCTTTATTACTAGTATCCTTGTCATAGTTATTGCTCTTGCCGGTAATTTGCATCTGGGTATCTTGAATAACGCTTTTAGCAGTGATATTAAGATCATTTTTGGCAGCAAGCGCAACACCCTGCCCAATTTTTACATCAGCAGTATTGCTTTCCACTGCAACGCCCACGCTGACGCCGGTGCTCATGAAATCAGCCAGCTTATCCCACGGCTTAGGCTCCGTCGGTGCAGAAGGTGTAGACGGCGCGTTAAGCTTATCCTTCAGCTTTTGCGGCGTGTACTTGGCGTTGGCCAGCCATTTTTTAATACCGCCCAATAATTGATCCTTAGCGCCGTTTTCGCCAATAAGCGAATCTAAGGACTGAGAGCCTTTGATATTGGTAACAATCTTCTTCATAAATGCCGAAGAACCCATAGCGTTGTTGGCAATGACAGTATTATCCGTCAAAACATTTTCCGCATTAACAGACAGGCTTCCATCCTTGCTGCTTACATTGCCATTGATGTTGACATTTGCCTTGCTGTCATAATCAGTTACGTTGATAGCGGTAGCAACTACAGCCTTTTCACCTGTGCTTACCTCTGCCTTGGTAATCACACTGTTTACAGACTTCGCTTCAATGTTGACGTCCTTTTGCAGCTCAGTCATCTGCGCAGTCTTGCCAATGGTAACACTGCTCTTGTTGTCACCCGTAGTGATATTCAACGCTACATCACCCAAATTAGGGTTTTCAGAAACATCCATAGTGGTGGCCTTGGCTTCACTGTTCACCTTGCTGTCGGCCAAGGCAGTAACGGACGTGCCGCCCGTGGATTTAAGGGTGCCGTCAATATTTACTGCTGCCTCATTATGTGTTTGGCTGTAGGTTACGGCAGCCGCCGGGATGATGTTGGTGCCTGCCACGTTCATAACCTTCAGCAAAGCAGTGCTGGCGCCAGCGCCGGCTTCCACGCTGCTGTTCGCCTTGATATTCAGCGCCGGCTTAACAACCTTGCCCGCGCTGACAGTATCACTGCCAGTGGCGTTAATCTCAGCACTTTGGCCTACGTTGACCTCAGCCTTGCTGTTCAAAACTGCATAGGAAGCATCAAGGTTAGCTGTGAGTGCGCCCACGATATTAGAAGTAACGTTGCTGGCGTTCAGCACGCTGCTTTCCGCGCTCACATAACGGTTAACTGCATCGGCAGTAATATCAACCTGCGTTGCTTCAACAGTGCCATCAACATTGACTGTGGCATTAGTAGTAACGATCTGCCCATAAAGATGGGAATTGGTAGTAGTGGAGGGAGTATAATTTTCTTTATATTGGTCGGATTTTTCAACTACAACATTGTTCAACGCCTGCGCGCTTAGCTTGGCATTGCCTGTAGCCTTTACTTCTGCGCCATTGGCAACGCTAAGCTCGGCTTCCACCTTAGCGCCTGCAATCTTGCTGAAGTCATCAAGCATGCTATAGTTATCATTATAATTATTAGAAGCTGCAAGAACGATATCGCCGCTGCCATCTTTAGTAGCCTTGAGCGCATTGCCTGTCAAATCGGATTTAACTTTACCAATATTAACAATATCCTTAAAATCAACAACACCAGTACGAATAGACGCATCCGTTGCTGTTGCGCCTGCAGCTACATCACCGATATTATTTTCACTTACATTTTTGCCCACGCCAATCTTGGCCGCACGCAAATTAACAGCGTTAACAGCGTTAACCTTACCTAAAACGCTGATGGTGCCGCTGGCGTTGATGGGAATATTGGCAAAGCCTTCTTCCTTGATTATGGTTTTAAACTGATCCTCAGTTTTAAGGTTCTTGTAATCCTTAAAGGCATTTTCAGTCGGCGTAGCAACGTAAAGCGCACCGGCATTAATCACACCGCTTTTACCCACAGCCATACCGTCGGAGCTGAAGAAGAAAAGGTTACCGCCAATCTTTTTATTCTGAATCGCATTGACTGTACCGTTGATATCAATGCGTGAATTAACAAAGTTGACCAGATTACCTGCTTTGTTGTTGTCTTTGTCCTTGCCAAAGTACATATTGGCAATATTATTAGCGTCCAGCTTGAATTCAGCAAACTTGTTAATTGCAACATTACCAACAACAGTTTCTGCAAAAATATTGGTAACAGAGCCATTAGCCAGATTTTCATTAGGTTTATCCGCCCTTGTAATCGTGCTCGCCAATGCAGCTACAGGCTGCATTACAAAGCCAATGGCCGTAACAGCGCTGACAATTTTCTGTGCAGCGGAATCTTTCGCAATAGCGCTCAAGCTGAGCCTTTCTGCGCTACGCAGGAATTTACGGTTAACCTTCATCTTAGTTTCCCTCCTTATTAATGCCTAGCCGATATGCATAAAAAAGCAATAATCTTCTAAATTAATCTTATAGCATCCTCTGCGAAACAGCAATTAACTAAAGGTTATGACCGCCTGCTCGCAGTAAGATATATTCTAGTAATTTATTGAAACAGAACATATAGTTAAGCATAAGGTTATACTTAACCTTATACTTTAATTATAAAACCATCTTGTCTTAACGTCAATAATTTAATAAGTTTTTTTATCATATGAGTGATTAGGCCGTTGATTGGCTAATCGAATCGTCTAAAGTTCAACGGTAAATTGATTTTAAGATAATTTATTGTCTCATCATGCATCCTGTGCTATAATTAGAACAATAAAATCAGCCAATGCTAGAAACGGAGGAACAACATGACTGACTGGAACAAGTGGCTTAAAAAGAGAGAGCTTTGTGCGGATAATATTCTCTATGTCTATCGACGTGACCGCAAAACCATCATCCATCGGGAGGATGGCGAGGAATTTGAGCTGTTCGCTCCAGTATATACACTTCTAGCGCTCTTCCCGGAGGATGCCTTTCTAAACATCAACAAGGGAATTGCTGTGAACAAAGCACGAATCGTAGATATCAGCAGCGAAGGCGTCTATACCATATCTGACGGGCAAACCTTTCAGGGACGCAAACGCAACCTCAGCGCCCACCGCCAGCTGCGCAAGCAAATGGGCATCAATGCTCTGCCGGACGCACAGCCGCAAGCAGCACCCATGAGCTTTCTGGAAAAATGCACCCTGCTTGATGACATGCCTCTGGCATATTGCATCATCGAGCTTGTTTTTGATGCCAATGGCCATGGTGTAGACTTTGTTTTCCGTTACTGCAATAAGGAAATGGCACATATTGAGGGAGTTCCCGTAGAAAAAATGTTAAACCGTTCTTTCTATGAGGTTTTTCGCAACGGTGACAAAAAATGGCTGGTAACCTACGCTGATGTGGCCCTCAACGGAACAAAACATCTTATCCACGATTACAGTCCGGAGATAGGCCAACAGCTCAACATTTACTGCTATCAGCCGGAGCAGGGTTTTTGTGCCTGTATCCTGCAGGTTGCTGATAATATTGATAATGAATAACAAAGGAAGTAAGCAATAATGAACGGACAGGAATATTTACAGCAATTAGAGCAGCGTCTTGCTCACTATTACGATAAGAAGCCTTTGCCTAAGGCTCCGGCGTTCGTCCTAGCGGCAGAGCTGAACGCTGCGGACGAAGGCTATTTCATCATACCAAATTTAAAGACCTACAGCGTGCAGCACAACGAATATCTTTATGCAGCACGCTTCGACAAGCAGCTCACTGCAGAAACGGCTGCGCCCTATCTGCAGTTCACCAAAGACGCTATGGCGGCGCTCAAAACCACTACCGAGCACATGAGCAGCATCTATGCCCTGTTGTTTATCTGCGAAGCAGGAGTTGATGACAAAACTCTTGCAGACCTGCAGAAGCTCAGGCAGCACAAGGACTACTGCTTCACCCTGAAGGGCTGGTCTGACCTGGCTTTATATATTGTAGACATCCCGGCGCAGAGGCTTTATTGCAACAAAGCAGGCACCAAGGAAAAGGCGCTCTTTGAGTTTGCCAAAGCTTAATGCTTGTCGCTTCACACTAGACAAGTTATTCCTCCAAGGAAAAAATAAATCGTATACAGCTGTTAAGTATTTGCACATTCTGTACAAATCTTAACAGCTTTTTCTTTTTTTTAAGTTAATAAATAATTCTGTGACAATTCGTTGACATTAGAAGCAAATGTGTTATACTATTTCTATGTTGCACACGAGATATAGAGTGCACTAGTAGTTATTTTTTTCTAAATTGTTTATTTTGCAATGATGCAAAAGGGAAAGAAAGGATGTTATTTATGAGTGGTTTATTGTTGCTTGTAGGCTCAATGGTTATCTTCTTTGTTGCCTACGTAACCTATGGTTCCTGGCTGTGTAAAAAGTGGGGTGTTGACCCTACCCGTAAGACCCCGGCTGAGAGATTGTGCGATAACGTCGACTATATGCCGACCAAGCCCGCTGTATTGATGGGCCATCACTTCTCCTCCATCGCCGGTGCCGGTCCTATCGTTGGTCCTATCACCGCTGCTGTATTCGGTTGGGTTCCTGTAATGCTGTGGATTTTAATCGGCAGCATCTTCTTCGGCGGCGTACATGACTTTGGTGCTCTGTACTCCTCCATCCGTTTTGACGGCAAAACTATCGGCCAGATTATCGATGCAACTCTGGGCAAGAGCGGCAAGTTCCTCTTCTCCATTTTCGCATATGTAACTCTGCTGGTTGTTATCGCTGCTTTCGCTAACATCGTAGCCGCTACCTTCGTAGCAAGCCCGCAGGCTGCAACTGCTTCTCTGCTGTTCATCGTGCTGGCTGTTATCTTCGGCTTCTCTGTATATCGTTGCGGCCTGAGCCTCGGCGTAGGCACCGTTATCGGTGTTATCATGCTGGTTGTTGCAATCGCTATCGGCAACATGTATCCGCTGCACCTGAGCAAAAACGTATGGGTTTGCATCCTGATGGTTTATATCTTCGTTGCTTCCATCGCTCCTGTTTGGATTCTGCTGCAGCCGCGTGACTATCTGAACTCCTTCCTGCTGTATGCCTGCATCGCATTCGCTCTGGTTGGTATCGCAATTTATCAGCCTTCCATGCAGCTGCCGGCATTCACCACCTTTGATCCTTCCGGCAAAGGCACCAACCCGATGTTCCCGATGCTGTTCGTAACCGTTGCCTGCGGTGCTATCAGTGGTTTCCACTCCCTGGTATCCTCCGGTACTACCTCCAAACAGCTCGATAGCGAAGGCAATGCTAAGCTCATCGGCTACGGCTCCATGCTGCTTGAAGGCGTGCTGGCTGTAGTTGCAGTTGTTGCTGTAGGCTATGTTGGCGGCGACAAGCTGACCGAGCTGCTGAAAAACGGTGGTCCTGTAAACGTATTCGCTGATGGCGTTGGTACCTTCATGACCAAGCTCGGCTTCTCCTTCGGCGTAGCTAAAGGCTTCGTTGCTCTGACCATATCCGCTTTCGCTATGACTACTCTGGATACCGCAACCCGTCTGGGCCGCTTCATTTTCCAGGAGCTGTTCACTAAGGTTGATCCGAAAACCGGCGAAGCTCAAGGCAATGTTCTCACAAACCCGTTTGTTGCTACTCTGATTACCGTTGTACTGTCCGGTTATATGTCCCTTGGCTCCTACCTCACCATCTGGCCGATCTTCGGTGCTGCTAACCAGCTGTTGGCTGCCCTCTCCCTGTTGGCTGTCGGTGTATGGCTGAAGAGCGTTGGCCGTGACAACCTGATGGTCCTCATCCCGATGGCATTTATGTTCTGTGTAACTTTGGTTGCATTGGCACAAATCATCTTCGCTAACATGGCAGCTCATATTATTACCGCTGCATTGGGTTCTGTACTCTTCATCCTGGCAATTGCACTGTTCCTGGAATCAAGAAAGTATCTCTTCGGTGGTACAAAATAGCCAAATATGCTCTAAGCATTAAACACTGAACGTGTTCAATGGCTGTTACGAATTTCGTAATGAAGTACGTAACAGCCATTTTTTTGTTGATATTTTATACTATATATAGTATCATAAAGAAAGAAGGTATATTATGACATCCCTCGAGAAAAAACTCCGCGCTCTGGCCAACGGCAGGGATTTGCCTTGGGACCAGACCAAAGCTCTTTTAGAAAAGTTAGGAGCTGAAGTTAAACCGCCTACTGGTGGTGGCAGTCATTTTAAAATTCGTTATTCAGACAGGCAATCTTTGAGCATCCCAGTCCATAATGGGAAAATCAAAAAAGTCTATGCTCGTATTATTGCAAATTTAATTGATGATATTCAGAAAGGAGAGTGATTTAACATGAAAAAAGATTTAAATTACTACTTATCTTTAAATTATGCTTCTGAAATCAGCGTTATTCCCGAAGATGAAGGCGGCGGCTATCTCGCCTGCATTCCCCTGCTCCCTGGTTGTATGACCGATGGTGAAACAGTTGAAGAAGCTTATACAAATCTGCAGGATGCTAAACGTGAATGGATTATTGATATGCTCGACCGCGGTTTGCCCATCAATGAGCCTAATATGAAGCCCCGTTTTAGCGGCAGGTTCGTAGTGCGTGTACCTAAAACACTGCACCGCCTGCTGGCCGAAGAATCAGAACGTGAGGGCATTAGCCTGAACCAGTTCGTCAACAACTCACTGGCCTTTGTTGTTGGCCAAAAGCTTGCACACTAAAAAACAGCTCCCCGATACGACCGTATCGGGGAGCTTTAACTTCTATACGAAAAGCCAGTCTGCCGTAACTACAGTTACAACAGACTGGTTTCATTATATATATAATTTATCAAAAAACTTAGGATCTCTTCTTCAGTTCTTCAAACAGCATCGGATTCAGTACGCGGATATAGGTGCCCTTCATGCCCAAGGATTTGGTTTCAATCAGGCCGGCGCTTTCAAATTTACGCAGTGCGTTAACGATAACGGAACGGGTAATACCTACGCGGTCAGCAATCTTCGAAGCAACCAACAGGCCTTCGTTGCCATTCAGCTCGCCCATGATGTTGACAATAGCTTCCAGCTCGGAATAGGACAGAGTGGAAAAAGCAACCTGTACGGTAGCCTTCTTGCGGATTTCTTCGGAAACAACTGCTTCGCGGTCATGCAGAATTTCTACGCCCAAAACAGTAGCAGCATATTCAGCCAGCAGCAAATCATCATCATCGAATTCCGCATCATATTTAGCAACAATCAGGGTACCAAGGCGTTCGCCATTGCCGTAAATAGGTACAACAGTAGTCATTTTACCGTTAAAAATGCATTTTGTATCAGCAACAAAGGAGCAGTTCTGATTCTGATGAGGAATGTTGGCCAGCGTTTCCTTAACGCTCATAATAAAGCCCAGATAATCCTCAGGGAAACGCATATCGTCAAGAACCTGCTCACGCATAATATCGCATTCAAACTCGTGAATCAGCGCATAACCCTTTACGCCGCCTTTACGGCCGACAATATAGGTGTTTGCTTCAATAACGTCACGCAACAACTTTGCAATAGCGTTAAACTCAACCTTATCTCCTTTTTGTAAAAGCTTGTTAATCTTTCTGGTCTTTTCCAACAATTTCATGATTTGCCCTCCTAAAAAAAATTATGCTCTTGGATGATTCTTCTTGTAAACATTCGTCACATGTTCATTTGAAACGTGCGTGTAAATCTGCGTTGTTGACAAATTCGCATGTCCTAAAAGCTCCTGTACCGAACGCAAATCGGCACCATGCTCTAAAAGATGCGTTGCGAAGGAATGGCGTATAGTATGCGGGCTGACATTTTTATGGATAGCCAGCATATTTATATATTTCTCTAAAATACGCCTTACACTGCGGTCCGTGAGCCTACCACCACGGTTATTGACGAAAATGAAGTCATGCTCCTGCTGATATTGAAGCATCAGCTGCTGTCGTACATGGTAATATGTGCTTAACGCAGCACAGCAGGTGTGGCCTACCGGCACAACCCTTTCCTTATTACCCTTGCCGAGCAGAAGCACGAAGCGGTTGCTCAGGTCTACTCTTTCCAGAGTAAGCCCTACCAGCTCGGATACACGGCAGCCGGTAGCATAAAGCATCTCCAGCACCGCCTGATCACGAATACCCAATACCTTACTTTTATCGGGCATCGCCAACAGCTCGTTGATTTCAATTTCGTCTAAAAAAGCCGGCAGCTTTTTTTCCAACTTTGGCGTGCGCACCTTTGTCAGCGGACTATATTCAATAACCGCTTCACGCACAAGGTATTTAAAAAAGGAACGTAGTGCAGATATCCTGCGGGCAATCGTTCTGCGCGCATACTGCTTTTCGTTAAGCTCTGCGAGATAGCCACGCACATCCAAAGGACCTGTCTGCTGCCAGAAAAAAATCTGCTTGTTTCTGCGCAGCATAAACTCCGCAAAGGCAACCAAATCCTTTTGATAGCTTTCAATCGTATGCTGAGAACAATTTTTTTCAACCTCCAGATAAGTTAAAAACCTTTCCGGATAGTTATTAACTGTAGTGTCCATAATCTAAAAATACCTTCATTTTATTTTATCACACAAAACCGTAAGAATCAAGCTAATATTGCTATTCTTTCTAATTTTCTAACAGCTTTGCAACGCTTGAAAAAAACAGTGCTAAAAAAGCACTGTTTCATCAATGAATCAGCAGTCATACGTTACAGAATTTATCCTATAACATATAAACTGATTTGTCAAGTAATTGAAAATGATTTTACTATTTTGTCAAAATTTGGCTCTGAAATTGTATCTTTAGCTACGATTTCAGCTATAATCATTCTTAATTACTTACAATTATTTACGTGTCAGCTTATAGATAAGCGCATTGCAAATTGCTGCGGCAACGTTGCTGCCACCCTTGCGGCCGCGGGCAACAATATAAGGAATACCGGTCTTCATGATGATTTCCTTGGATTCCACAACGTTTACAAAGCCAACAGGAACGCCGATAACCAGCTCCGGTTTAATTTTCCCTTCCTTAACAAGCTCGTCCAGACGAACCAGCGCGGTCGGTGCGTTACCTACGGCAATAATTACCGGACCTTCGATGGAGCAGGCCTTTTCCATGCAGGCAGCGGCTCTGGTGGAGCCTGCTTCCTTAGCGCGTGCTGCAACATCGGGATCTGCCATGAAGCAGATAGCCTTTGCGCCCAGCTTACCCAGGCCCATTTTGTTGATGCCGGTGCAGGCCATGTTGGTATCGGTAACGATGGTAGCACCCTTTTGCAGTGCAGCCAGCGCCTTCTCTACTACGCCGTCGGAGAACAGCATATTGCGGGCATAATCAAAATCAGCGGAGGTATGGATAACACGCTTAACGATATCAATTTTCTCCTCATCAATATGAATTTGGCCTAATTCCTCGCCAATAATTTCCATACTGCGTTTTTCAATGTCAGCGGGTAAAACATTTTGTAAATGCATTATTTTACACTACCTTTCTTAACATATGCTGCAAGGCCGAAGCCTTATTTTTCAATGCCTACACGCGCCGGAATACCTCTTTTGAAGGGATGCTTGCGCATGCAGACTTCAGATACATAATCAGCCAGCTCCACCAGCTCAGGCGCCGGATTACGGCCTGTCATAACAACCTCCAGCTCCTGCGGCTTGTTCTTCAGAAACTCTACTAAAGCAGCCTGGTCAAAAACGCCGGTGTTGCAGGCACCGATGATTTCGTCGAAAATCAGCAGATCGATATGCTCGTTGGCACATTTTTGCTTAACTTTGTCGAAAAGCACCATATGCTCGCGCTTAACCTCTGCCTTTTCCTCATCGTTCATCTGGAAGGTGAATTTCTTGGTTTCCTTGCCGCGCATTACCTCAATATTCGGCAGCAGTGCCAGGCTCGTAAGCTCGCCTGTCGGTCTGCTTTTGAGGAACTGCACTATCAGCACATGGTTGCCATGGCCTGCGCAGCGGATTGACAAGCCCATAGCAGCAGTGGTTTTTCCCTTGCCATCGCCACAGTAAATATGAATCAGTCCACCGTCTTTCATTTAGACACCTGCTTCCAAAATCTCATAAATTTTCTTCATATCCAGGTTTTCACGGATGCTGTCGGCAAGAATATCATATTGCTGACGTTTATATTCCGCAAAGTTGATGGTCTGGATATCCTCCATCTTTTTACCCTTCTTGGCCAGTAGCGCTTCCACAATCTTCACGGCAATTCCATCGCCGTCAAAGACGCCGTGTACATAGGTACCGTAAACATTGAGCTTGCCCTCGGTGTTCTGCGAGCCCTCGGCCATAATTTCACCGTTTTCGTGAATCGGGCTGATAGAGGTCAGTGCCTTCTCCTCCGGGAATTCGGTTACACCGGAGTGAATCTCGTAGCCATAAAGCGGCTGACCACTCAGTGCGGAGAAAATGCCCTGCACCTTACCGAATTTGCCGGCCATCTGGATGGTACGTTTCTTTTCGATAAAGGTGGTTTCAATGTTCAGCAGGCCCATGCCGGGAGTAACATTAGCCTTGCCTGTGCCGTCCTCTTCGCCGTACGGGTCGGAAATCTGCTTGCCCAGCATCTGATAACCGCCGCAGACACCGAACACTACGGTACCGCTGTTAGCATGCTTCAAAATAGCAGCCTCCATACCGCTCTGGCGCAGCCATTTCAGGTCGCCGGTGGTATTTTTGGTACCCGGAATAATAATCATATCCGGCTGGCCCAGCTCGCGTACACTTGTTACATAGCGCAGGGATACACCAGGAATCAGCTCGAATACGTTGAAGTCTGTATAGTTGGACATGCGCGGAATGCGTACAACTGCAATATCAATCAGCTTAACCTCGCTGCGGCCGCTGATACGCTCGGAAAGGCTGTCCTCATCCTCGATATCAACCTTCAGCATCGGCAGCACGCCTACGATAGGTACGCCTGTTTTTTCTTCGATCATCTTCAGGCCGGGGCGCAGGATTTCTACGTCACCGCGGAACTTGTTGATGATAACACCCTTAACCATGGCTCTTTCGTCGTCCTCCAGCAGCATCAGCGTGCCGTAGATGGAAGCGAAAACGCCGCCACGGTCAATATCTGCTACCAGCAGCACGGGAGCCTTGGCCATTTTAGCCATGCCCATGTTGACAAAATCGTCCTTTTTGATGTTAATTTCCGCCGGGCTGCCTGCACCCTCGATGCAGACGATATCGAATTTGGAAGCCAGCGTATCAAACGCCTTCTGTACCTCCGGACGCAGAGTATGCTTCATTGCATAATATTCGCCGGCCTTCATGGTACCGATTGCTTCGCCGTTGACAATAACCTGGGAACCGCTGTCGCTGGTAGGCTTCAGCAGAATAGGATTCATCAGTACGCTGGGCTCAATGTTGGCTGCTTCAGCCTGCACAACCTGTGCACGTCCCATTTCCGCACCCTCGGCGGTGATAAAGGAATTCAGCGCCATGTTCTGGGATTTGAACGGTGCTACCTTGTAGCCATCCTGATTGAATACACGGCATAAGCCTGCTGTTACCAGGCTCTTGCCTGCATTTGACATGGTACCTACTATCATAAGTGCTTTTGCCACTTTAATCACTCTCTTTCATCAAAAAGTCCAGTATGTCACGGTAGCTTTGCAGCCGGATACTGTAACCTGTGGTATTAAGATAGCCTGCAATCACAGGCGTGCAGCCGTCACCGTGCTTGCCTGTTACCGAGCTGGTAACGTGGTCGCCGCAGATGACGAGCTTCAGTGGTTCATGATACTTTGCTGCTATGGTCTGTAAAAACTGGATATCTATTCTGCTGATAAAATCAGCCTTGCCCTGATAATCATAACGGTGGGCAGCCTCGTCACTGCCGTTGAAATGCGCAATAACGAAATCATCCTGCTGCAGCATAGCAAGCGTTGCTTCAGCCTTCGCCATAATATCAGTGTCCACATCGCCGGTTGCATTCGGCGGTGTTATTACATCCATGCCCAAGGCTTTGGCAATGCCGATGACAATCTCCGCCTTGCACACTGCCCCACCGCGCAGTCCGTGCAGACCGCTGAAGGAAGGCAGTCCCTGACGGGCTGAAGGGCCCCAGGGATAGAGGATGTACTGCAGGCCATCACGGGCAAAGGGCTGCAGCCGTTTTGCCGACTCCTGCAAAAAATAGTTAATGGACAAGGACTTACTGCGCAGCTCCTGCAGCAAAGCGCTTACATCCCCGCCTACACTTTCGTGCGGCGGCTCTACAGCGCAGTTCAGCACGCCAGCCTCCTTGTTCATCACTAAAAGGTTACGATATTCAGATAGATGGATAAACTCTATATCTTTAAGGATACCGTCACACTGCTTGGCAGCCTGCTGCATCTCAAGCGGTGTAAGCCCCTGCCCGTTAAAGGCAGCAAGACGGCCGGATGCATCAACAGCAGCCAGATTGCAGCGCAGCACCATTTCATATTCGGAAATATCACGATTGTGCGCCAACAGCTCCAGATAAGCACGGTTGTGCGGTATATCCTTTTTATCTACACCCAGAAGCCGCAGAATACAGCTGCAGCTTTCGGGAATGATGTCATTTTCACATATGCTGAGGCTCCCAAGTGTCCCGGAAGCAGCCAGCGCATCCATCGCAGGATGCACCGCATGCTCAAAGGGAGTCTGTCCCTGCCATGCAGGAATCGGGGAATCGCCTAAGCCATCAATTAATACTAATAAAGAGCGCATGTTTTTATTGCTTCCTTAAGTGCTTTAATTAGACCGCGGTTCTGCACTCTCGTTTTGACCGCGATACGGTAATAGCCTGCCTGCAGATTGTGGTAGTTGGCGCATGAACGTATCAGATAGCCACGCTCATGCAACAGCTCCGGAAGATTTTCCGGCTGCGGCAGATAAAAGAAAATATAATTGGCCTCCGAGCCGTATACCTTGGCACCCAAAGCCGTAAGCTGGTTACGCAGATAACTGCGCTCCTGCTCAATCAGCTTAAAGGATTTAGCCAGATATTCGTGCTCCTTTAAAGCAGCCTTGCCTGCCTCCTGCGCCAGAATGGAAACGTTCCAGTCCTGACCGCTCTGATGCAGCGCTGTGTGCAGCTCACTGCTGCCGCTGAGGCAGTAGCCTAAGCGGATGCCCGGCATTGCAAAGGTTTTAGTGAAGGCCTTAAGGATAACCAGCTCAGGATAGGTTGCCAGCAGATCACGCATGCTGAAGGCCTTTTCCTCACTGACAAAATCCATAAAGCATTCATCTATCAAAAGATGGGCTCCTACCAGACGGCATTTGTCGAGAATCTGCACCAGCAGCTCACGGCTAGTCAGCTGGCCGGTAGGATTATTTGGATTACAGATAACAACTAAATCTGTTTCAGGCGTAATCGCATCGACAATATCATTATCAGCAGCAAAATCACGCGCCTCCTGCAGATTATAATAGCTTATTTTGCAGTCTACCGTACGCAGAGCCTTTTCATAATCGGCAAAGGTCGGTGCCAATAATAGTGCACGTCCGGGCTTCAAGGCCAGCGCCAGACGGAACAGCACATCGGCCGCACCGTTACCGAAGAAAATATACTCCTGCGGCAGCTGCAGATAGCTTGCGGTCACCTCTGCTAGCTCGCGGCAGAAGGGATCAGGATAGTTGATACAAAGCTTTAAAGCCTGTTGAACGGCCTGCTTTATACCAAGCGGCAGGCCTAGAGGATTGATATTGGCGGAATAATCTACGAAGGGACGACCATCCTTGGTCAGCTTTTCCGTATAGATATCTCCACCGTGTTCGTATTTATACATCATCTTCTACCTGCTTCATTTCAAAATAAGACTGTTCACCAAAAAAATCAAGGAAAACAGCAACAGGCTGAGAACAGCCGTCATATACAGTAAATTGTTGGTGGTAACTATATCCTCGGGGCACACCGGGCGGATGTCATCGCCGATGGTTTCCTTGTGGACGAGCTTACCGAAATAAAAATGATCGCCGCCGAGCTGGATGTTCAAGGCACCGGCCGTAACTGATTCCGTCATTGCGGAATTAGGACTGAGATGATGATAGCGGTCGCGCCAGAATGTTTTCCACGCTCTCTTGGCATCAAGATTAAGGAAATAAGATGCCACAATCATTACCAGACCGGTAATACGCGCGGGAATCAGATTGGCCAAATCATCTAGCTTGGCAGCACAGCGTCCAAAATAAAGATACGTGTCATTTTTATAACCGACCATGGAATCCATAGTATTGATGCCTTTATACAAAAAGGCCAGAGGAGCGCCGCCGATAAACATATAGAACATCGGAGCGATGATGCCGTCGGCAGTATTTTCCGCAACGGTTTCTACTGCACCCTTAGTCACCTCTGCAGCATCAAGTTCTTTTGTATCACGCCCAACGATCCAGGAAAGCTTCAGTCTTGCATCCACAAGATCGTTATCCTTCAGGGCAGTGTATACCTTCATGCTTTCGTCACGCAGACATTTTGTAGCAAAGATCTGGTAGCACATAACGGTTTCCAGAGCAAAACGCAGCCAGGGATTAACCTGTTCCGCCAACGTCAGCACAGCAAACGGCACGGCAAAGGTAAGAACCAGAACGATTATTACCATCAAGGCACCGCCGAGCAGTAATGCTGTCTCGCCGGGAGCAAGCATACGCCGCAGTTTTTTATCCAGAAATCCTATTAAATTGCCAATTAAGCAGATTGGATGCGGCAACCAATGCGGGTCACCGAAAATCAAATCTAAAATAAAACCTGCTACAATTGCGCCTAAGGTCATCATCTAAGCAAACTCCCCTTTTCAGCAGTCTGTCGACTGCTATTTAGCAGCATACGCTGCACATTGTTTGATAAAGCTGCGGGCAAATTCAGGATTGCCCCACAGGTGGATGTGCGGATAACCGGCATAAAGTGTCGGTGTTGTATTCGCGCATTCCCAGCTGCCGCGGCCGGAAGCCTTGGCAGCTATAAAGCTTGCACCGTTGTTGGTGCTGTCGGAGTAATGGAACTCGTGTCCGTTTATCGTCCCACCGGCAGGACACAGCAGATTATCCTGCTGCGCCGTCAGATGCACATATCCGAAGCGCGTCAGCTTTTTGGTCATGGCCGATTCGCCCTTCAGTGCACCAACCCAGCTGTACAGCTTATAGCCATCACGATAATGCTCCAGCAGATACATGAAGCCGCCGCATTCTGCCAAACAAGGCATACCGCCGTCGATAGCGGCTTTAAGCTCCTGCAGCAGCGTTTTGTTATCCGCTAATTGCTGTGCGTAAAGCTCTGGATAGCCTCCGCCCAATACAAGGCCGCTGATGTTCTCCGGGAGATGCGCATCAGCTATCGGGCTGAAGGGTACGAGCTCCGCACCCAGCTCAGCTAAGAGGTCAAGTGCGTCCTGATAGTAGAAACAGAAGGCTTTATCCATAGCGACTGCCACACGCATACGTCCGACGGGTTCAAGGCTTACCTCGTCATATGCAAGCGGTGCAGCCTGAGCCGCTACCTGCAGCAGGCCGTCCAAATCGACAGATTTGGCTGCCTGCGCTGCCAGCTTGGCAACTATCTGCTGCAAATCCCCTATTTCTTCGGCTGTAACCAGGCCTAAATGACGGCTTTCAAAGTTACAGTCCTGCATCACCGGGAAGTATCCTAACAGCTTCACACCGGTTTCGCGTTCAATTACATCCTTATAGAAAAGATAGCTCATCGGATTAACATTGTTCAGAATAGCGCCGACGATGTGGCTGTCACTGCGGAATTCCTTAAAGCCCTTGATTGTAGCAGCAATGGATAAGGCGGCTCCCTTGCCGTTGACTACCAATACTACCGGAACATCGCAGGTGCAGGCCAGCTCGTAAGCACTGGCTTCCGTGGTTTTACCCATACCGTCGTAAAAGCCCATCGCTCCTTCAAAGACAGCTACATCTGCCCGGCGTGCATTTTTTGCTACCAGATAACGGGTTGTAGCCTGCCCCAGCATGAACAGATCCAGATTGCGGGATTTTGCTCCGATAACACGAGAATGAAACATCGGGTCAATATAATCAGGTCCTGATTTGAAGGCTGCCACAGACAGCCCTTTTTCCATCAGCGCCTTCAGCAGGCCGCAGACAATAGTAGTCTTGCCGCTGCCGCTACCGGGAGCACTGATCATAAAACGTGGAACTTTTACTTCAGCCATGTTAATCTTCCTTCTTCAATGCAGTCATTACATATACAGGGTTTTGTGCCATCATCAGGTTGTAGCTGCCCAGATGCTTGCTGCGCGCTACAAACACATTGACGATTTCCAGACTGTAAGCAGGATGCTCCTTGTAATAAGCAGCAACCTCTGCCAGAGTTTCTACCGTAATGGCATTGATTACAATACGGCAGTCACTGTTCTTAGCATAAATTACATCCAGCATTTCACACAAATCGCCGCCGCTGCCGCCTACGAAAACACAATCGGGAGCAGGCATAGCTTTAATGTTTTCCAAAGCCTCACCGGCAATAACCTCCAGATTGTCAACGCCAAACAAGGCCTTGTTCTTTCCGAGGAGCTCAACGGCAACAGGGTTGCGCTCAAAGGCCCAAACCTTACCTTGGCTGGCAAGCAGAGCCAGCTCAATGGAGCAGGAGCCTGTACCGGCACCGATGTCATAAATAATATCTGTAGCCTTCGGCTGCAGCTTGGACATAGATACGCTGCGTACCTCCTGTTTGGTCATGGGCACCTTGCTGCGCTGGAACAGGTCATCGGCAAGGCCGTGTACGGTAGAAGTAAAACTTTGCGCATCCTCGTTCAAAATCATCATTACGGACAAGGACGGGAAATCCAAGGCACTAATTTCTTCCGCCGTACCGCTGGTAATTTTTTCTTCGGGATACGAAAGGTTTTCACCTACATAGACCTGAACCTGGCCAAGACCATGCTCGCACAGCTGTGCGCACAGCTTTTGCGGAGAATTTTCTCCGCCGGTCAAGGAAAATACTTTTTTGTTGCGGGCAACTGCCGCTACCAGGTTTTGTGTGCGTCCGTGCATGCTGACGATTTTGGCGTCATCCCAGGACAGTTGCAGCTTAGAGGAAAAATATACCAGGCTGCTGATGCCGCAGTAGCGAACACATTCACAATCCGGCAGCTTACCGCTGATGGTTTTGGCGAGGCTGAAAAAGCCTACATCACCGGAAACCAGCACCGCCAGCACATCCTTATCAGGCTGTGCCTGCGCTGCAATCTCAGCAATAGCAGCTGTTTTAATTGTATCATATACAGTTTTGCTGCTGTCTGCAAAAGCAGCCAGCATGCGTTTGTCGCCAATCAGGATATTACTTGAAGCAATAGCCTGACGTGCTTCGCCGGTCAGCAAATCGGGGTTACCGGGGCCGATACCGACGATGTTTACGCGCAATTTTTGCGACATAGGAAGCAAGCCTCCTTTTTATTTATATCAATTACCGGCAGCAAAATGCTGCTTTAGGTAATCAACAATCTCACTATAGCCGGCACCGGTTTCCTCCTGTGCACGGCCTATGACTATCAGCTTGGCGCCGGCAGCAGCCGCTGCCTCCACCTTTTCATCAAAGCCGCCGACAGCACCGGAATCCTTGGTCACCATGAACTTGCTGCCATACTTTTTCAGCATAGCGACATTCAGCTCTTTGCTGAACGGTCCCTGCATACAGATAATATGCGCAGGCTTGTAACCAAGCTTCAAGGCAATCTGCAGACTGCTTTCCAGCGGCAGGATACGCAGAACAATACGCTCGGCGTAATCATGCACAGCAGTGAAGTCCGGCAGATTCTTGCTTCCGGTAGTCAGGAAGATGCCGCCGTCCAGATGATTCAGAAGCTCAACTGCTTCCGCAAAATCGTGAACGGTAATACAATCGCCGCCCTCGCCCGACGGACGCACCAGACGCAGATATTCAACCTGCTCGGTGCTGCAGGCCTCCTGCACCGTTGCGGTAACAACGGTAGCATAAGGATGCGTAGCGTCAATAACGCAGGCAGGACGATGCTCACGAATAAAGGCACGCATAGCTGCAAGGTCCATACGCTCTGCCATGACGGTCATTCCCGGCTGCGGCTCAATCAAAGACGCACCGTAATCCGTAGCAACAGAAACATACAGCTCCACCGGCAGCTTAGCCAGCTCCTTAATCAGGCGGCGTCCCTCACTGGTACCGCCGATAAGCCAGATTACCGGTTTCATGCCAGCTTGTAACCACGCGGGGTTACCATACGGCCATTGATTACTTCGGTCTGGGTGTTGCCGATAATAACGGTAGAGAACATATCTACCTGTTTATCGCGCAGCTCTGCCAGAGTAGTCAGTTCAAAGTCCTGACCATCGCGGCCGATGTTGCGTACAATGCCTGCAGGAATAGTACCAGGCTGATTTTTCAGCATGATATCGCAAGCCTTTTGCAGGTAATCATGACGCTTGTGGCTGGAAGGGTTATACAGGCAGATGCAGAAATCGCCTTTGGAAGCGCAGTCAAGACGCTTCTCGATTTTTTCCCAAGGAGTCAGCAAATCGCTGAGGGAAATCAGGCAGAAGTCGCTGATCAGCGGTGCACCCAATACAGCAGCGCCGGAGCATGCTGCGGTAATGCCGGGAACAACCTCGATTTCAATTTCAGGGTGGTCCTTGGCAACCTGGCACATAATGCCGGCCATGCCGTAAACACCAGCGTCACCGCTGGAAATCATAGCAACGGTTTTGCCCTTCAGAGCTTCGTCAAGTGCCAGCTTGCAGCGGTCAACCTCTTTACGCATACCGTTGGAGAGGAATTCCTTCTCCTTGAAATCTTCCTTAATCAGGTTAACGTATACATTGTAGCCTGCAATAACATCGCAGGACTTCAGTGCGTCGTAAGCTCTTTTGGTCATTTGCTCTACGCCGCCGGGGCCAAGGCCCACAACAAATAATTTACCCATTATCTCGTCTCCTTAATCAGTCTTCAATCCGGTTCTGGCAAAATCCAGGACCAGGTTTTCGGCTGCAACAGCCAGAGTTACACCATTCAGACTTGTCTTGCGCAGCAGCAGCCTGCCACCATTACTGTCTTTTACAGCACTGCGCTCGCATACGTTGCTTACACCAACTACGCTCTGCACAAAGGCCGACGGCGTGAAATCGCCTGCTACGCTGTTCAATTCATCGGCTGAATAGAAATTAGCAGCAAAGTTATATTTTTTGGCAAAGGCCAGTAAACCCTGCTCGTCTTTTTTCAAATCTACGCTTGCGATTGCCACAACGGAACGCTTGTCCAGCTGCAGCTTTTCCAGCTCCGGCAGTACCAGAGCTTCAATATTTTCCAAGGGCGTATTTCGACGGCAGCCGATTCCCAAATGCACAATCTTAGGAAGCAGGCGCACCGTAGTGGCAAACGGCTGCAAATGCTTTTGCAGCGTAACAGCCATACCTACCGGTAGACTGCTGTCCTCAACTACCAGCTTGGGCAGCGGACCTGTAAGCTGGAATTCTTTATCATAATACAGTCCTACCTTTTCATCCCCCACCAGTGCTGCAGCAAAATCCTTGGCTGCGGCCAAAGAGCACAGCACCATGCGGTTGCGGGCCGCCCATTCGTCAACAGCGAAAAGGCCATTGACATCCGTCGCCGTAGTCACGCAAGCAGTTGCACCCAGTGCTGCCGCCAGACAACGCGAAAGCTCATTGGCTCCCCCGATGTGACCTGCAAGCAGAGGAATAACAAAGCTACCGCGTTCGTCTACCGAAATAACAGCAGGGTCCGTCAGCTTGCTTTTGATAAAGGGTGCGATAGTACGCACTGCAATACCTACAGCGCCAACGTACACCAACGCCTGACATTTGTTGAAAACAGCCGCGCAGGCACCGTTATGATCCGGCAGCATCGGGGCAATGCCCGTCTGCTCCGCATACTTCGCTACAGTCTGCAGCTCCGTTTCATAACCGATGCTGTGCAGATATTCGGCAACCTTTTTGCTCAGCTCCGCGCCACGCGCCGAAAAGGAAAATATAGCCGCGCGCATAGCTTATTTAACCTCGGGCTTAACGTCCAGTTTAGTCGGGTCTGCTTCACGGAAGCCGTGAGCGAAGGTCGGGTTGTACAGCTCGCTGCGGTCGTAAGCGTTGCCCAGAAAGCCGCCGACGGTAATCAGCGCAGTTTTGTTGATACCGTATTTAGCAGCGTTTTCTGCCAGGGTACCAACGGTGCAGCGGATAACCTTTTCATCCGGCCAGGATGCTTTGTAAACAATAGCAGCAGGAGTATCGTTTCTGTAACCGCCTCTTACGAGCTCGGTCTGCAGTTTTTCCAGCATACCGCTGCTCAGGAAGATAACCATAGTTGCCTTGTGGGCAGCATAGTCGGCAATCTTCTGATGGCTCGGAACCGGAGTACGGCCTTCCATACGGGTGATAATAACAGATTGGCTTACATTCGGCAGAGTGTATTCAGCCTTCAGGCAAGCAGCAGCAGCACAGAAGGAGCTTACGCCCGGAACAACCTCGTAGTCAAGGTTGTAGCTGCGCAGCAGGTCAATCTGCTCGCGATGTGCACCGTAAACGCTGGGGTCGCCGGTGTGCAGACGTACAACCAATTGGCCAGCCTGAGCGGCGGGAACCATAGCAGCGATAACCTCTTCCAAGGTCATGGTTGCACTGTTCATAATAGTACATTCCGGTTTGCAGTATTTCAGCAGTTCCGGGTTAACAAGGGAGCCTGCGTAAATAACCAGGTCAGCCTTTTCCAAAAGCTCTTTACCTTTTACAGTAATTAAGTCAGCTGCACCAGGACCAGCACCAATAAAATAGATCATTATTCATCAAACTCCTTTTCTTTAACCAATATTACAGAGAAATAGCTGCTCTTAGGATCTACTTCTTCAAGGTTACGATAGATTTTTTCGCCCGGCAGGCCGCATCTTTCAACCATACCGGAATTTTTAATGAGCTTACGCTCGCGCAGCTCGTCAACTACACGGCCGATTTCACTTGCGGATTTCATCAGCACCTTGTTGCCGGGGCCGTCCAGAAATGCTGCGGACTGTTTATAGCTGCCGGGCAGAACAATCAGCGGTTCCGCTCTTTCGCACAGGGAAGTATTCAGCTTAGCTGCAACAGCGCAGATAGAGGTTACGCCTGCAACAAGCTCTGCATCATAGCCATCCTTCAGCACCAGCTTATGAACGTAAATGCAAGTTGCATATACGGTAGGACAGCCAAGAGTGATGAACACAACGTTTTTGCCTTCATCAAGCAGCTTTTCAATAGCATCGGCACCCTCGCGGTGTGCCTTGTCCATTGCTGCCATGTCCTTAGTCATAGGCATATAAACAATCAGCTGGGGTTTTGCATCAAGATCTACTACGTGATTAACGATTTCCTTAGCCGTCATTACATCGGTATCTCCCTTAGGCAATGCAACAACGTCACATTCCTTCAACAGGCGTACAGCCTTCAGGGTCATTAATTCCGGGTCTCCGGGACCGATACCAACACTATAAAGTTTGCCTCTCATTCTCTCATACTCCTTTTTGCTTATGTAGCTGGATTAATTCGTCTGCGTACTTGGTCTTGCCCAAAATGCCATAAACATTGGAAAACATCAAAGCAGCCGTTTTTATTTTGCCATGCACTCTATGCTGCATGTAAAAATCAATTTTTTCCGTAACCTTGTCCATTACAGGCTCAAAGATTTGCTCCCGTTTCAGAATCTTGGTCACCTCATCGGTAGTAAGGCAGCCGTAAATCTCACGCCCTACCTCCACCGAAGCTCCGTGGAACATCGCCTCCAGAGCAAACAGCTCCGTGCGACAGTCCGCGTACTTGGAATGTGTATTCATTACGCCCTGCGCCACCTTCACCAGCTTACCGGAATGGCCGATAAGCAGCAAGGTTTCAAAGCCGCAGTAAACGGCATAATCCAAAAGCTCGCCCACAAAGTTACTGCAGGTAACGTGACCTTCAAGGTCCAGCTTCATTTCATCGCGGGTAAAATCCTCGCCGTAGTTACCGAAGAACACCAGCAGATTTTTGTTGCCGCGTGCCTTCTGCGCTCTGATTTCCACATACATCGTTTCAATCAGCGCCTTTTCACTCATCGGCTCTACAATGCCGCTGGTTCCCAAAACCGACAGGCCGCCGATAATACCAAGACGGGGGTTGAAGGTTTTCTTGGCAATTTCTACACCTGCGGGAATAGAAATCGTCAGCTTCATGCCGCCGTTATAACCGGCAGCCTCCATAGCCTTGCCAACCTCCTGCGTAATCATTCTGCGCGGCGTGGGATTAATCGCCGGTCCGCCGACAGCACACGCCAAACCGGGCTTGGTCACCCTGCCGACGCCTACGCCGCCATCCAGCTCAACACCACTGCCGTCAGTCATTTCGGCTTTGGCATAAACCAGTACACCGTTAGTATCATCAGGATCGTCACCGGAATCCTTGCGGATTGCGCAGCTGACGTAATCCGGAGTCATCTCTACATCCAAAGGCTCAAGGTCAAGCACAATACCCTTGGGAGTGTCAATACGCACAGTTTCAACGCGCTCGCCCGTCAGCAACATTGTAGCTGCTGCCTTAGATGCGGCCGTTGCACAGCTGCCGGTAGTATAACCACAACGCAAAACCTTTCCTTGCGAAAACTGATATTCTTCCAAAGTGCAGCTCCTTCACAATTAATTTTCCCATATGGTAGGGATTATCAATAATAAAAAAAGACTTCTGCCGAATCCGACAAAAGCCATAAAGACAGAATTAACTAATGACAATTATTCCATGCAATTAGCAAACCCAACTGCCTCCATCACCCGTGGATTCAGAATAAAGCATGGGCTGACTGCTGACTTAGACACAAGGCCTTCACAGCGGCGGGACCGTCAGGAGTTAACCATCTTGTCAATTAAGAATGAATCACCCACTCCAATAACCTGTTTTATTATATCATAAATAAATAAAATTTCCAATACTTTGCATAAGAAAAAGCAGATAAGCCGAAGCCTATCTGCTTGAAACTCTTAGAGAACACGGCAAGCGCCGTAATAACGTGCGCCCCAATAACCGGTGAATGCGGAAGAAACAGTTACGCCGGTGCTGGTGCCTGCATGAATGAAGTTGCCGTCGCCAACATAAATACCAACATGAGAAGCACCCGGTTCATATGTGGAAAAGAAAATCAAATCGCCGGGACGAAGTTGGCTCATGGAAATCTGACGGCCGGAGTAGAACTGGCTGTCAGCCATACGCGGCAGATATACACCTGCTCTTGCGAATGCATACTGGGTAAAGCCGGAGCAGTCAAAACCATAAGGAGTAGTTCCGCCAAATACATATGGAGTACCGATGACACTGTAAGCAGAACGCAGTACGTTGCGTACAACGGAATTGCTACGGTTAGGAGGCATCTCCCTGTTCATCAGCGCTCTATAGGTAGCTGACCCTACAATACCATCAACCTCTAATCCTTTATCAGCTTGGAAGTTTTTAACAGCTCTTTCAGTTTCAGGACCGAAATCACCATCTATATTATTAATAGAATAACTTAATTCTACCAATCTCTTTTGAATTGCCACTACTTCCTGCCCATCGTCTCCGCGTTGGAAGGAAGCTAAAGCTGTTACAGCACAGCTTAAACTAAACAAAACTGTCATACAGAAAACTAATACTTTGCGTTTGACCACTGGCACCTACATCCTTTCTTCTTTTCTAAGACATACCTATTATACCACAAAATATCGTTTCTGTAAAATCCTAATTTGTTATAATATTAATGCGCTTATTTAGCTTTATTTTCGTTTATTTTGTTACATTTTTGTAGGTGGCGCGCCACTAAATATAGTGGTCTATGCTTGATTTCTTCAAAGATACGCCCAATATATTCGCCAAGGATACCTATCCCTACAAGCTGAATTCCTCCAAGAAACAAAACACTGACAGTAGTAGTTGCCCACCCCGGAACGGCATCGTTGGTCACAAATTTCACATAAAAAACATGACCCAAAAGCAGAATACTGCACATTCCGAAAACAATGCCTATGTAAAAAGCCCAACGCAAAGGCAGGTTGGAAAAGGCCGTAATACCATCAAGAGCAAAGTGCAGCATCTTGCGCAGATTGAATTTAGACCGGCCCGCAAAGCGTGACGGTGCCACAAATTCCAGCACAGCAACATGAAAACCGAGTGTATTGACCAGGCCGCGGATAAAGCGCGCACGCTCGCGATACAGCTTGAAGGCATCAACTGCAATTCTGTCCATCAGACGAAAGTCGCTGCCACCGGGAGTAATTTCTACTTTAGATAATGTGTTGATAAGCTTATAGTAGGCTGCGGATGTCAGATTCTTGAAAAAGCCTGCATCCTCCGTAGCCATGCGCTTAGTCTGCACAATCTCGTTGCCTGCCTCCCAAAGGCGCAAAAGCTCGGGAATCAGCTCAGGCGGATGCTGCAAATCGCCATCCATCGTAATAACCGCATCACCGTCGGCATGATCAAGGCCACAGGTAAGCGCCATCTGGTGGCCGTAATTGCGGCTCAAAAGATAGGCCTCCACATGCTCGTCCTGCGCTGCCAATTCTGCCAGAATCAGCGCACTGGTGTCACGCGAACCATCATCGACAAATATAATATTGTAATCATAGGCTTCCTGCTGCATAACAGCGGTAGCATGCTTGTAAAATTCGTGCAGGTTATCTTCTTCATTAAATACCGGCACTACTAAAGAAACTTTTTTCTTCATTAATATCACACCACTTATTCTTCTGCCAAAAAATCTGCTCAAATAAAATCAGACAAAAAAGGCTGCCATCAGGCAGCCGTTTTGCAAGGTATGAGTACTCAATAAGCCGAGTTCTGTTCCGCGAAGCGGTGATGATCATTTATCTAGTCTTACAGTTACCTGCAAGCTCAAGCGACACAACCCGGAAGGCTCAGCGGGCAGCTTCATCCCTCCCCTATTTGGTCTTGCTCCGGATGGGGTTTACCTAGCCGGCCTGTTACCAGACCGCTGGTGCGCTCTTACCGCACCGTTCCACCCTTACCTGCAAATGCAGGCGGTACACATTTCTGTGGCACTATCCCTGAGGTCACCCTCGCCGGACGTTATCCGGCATCCTGCCCTGTGGAGCTCGGACTTTCCTCATCTGGCCTAAAGCCAGCCGCGATCATCTTTCGTACTCAACTGTAGATTTTAGCATATTTATTCCGCTTAGTCAATACCAACGACTGCAGTATTATTGTCGCAGGCATAACTTAAATGAAGCTGAAACAAAACTTAGTCCAACAGCAAACTGCCGGCTGACTCACGTCAGTCGGCAGTCCAGTAAACGCTTTATTCAGTTGTCGCAGGTTTAATTATGCTTCCTTATGTTCAGCGATAATTTTTTCTGCCATCTTAGGCGGAACATCTTCGTAATGGTCAAACTTCATTTCAAAGGTTCCCTGGCCTTGGGTAATTGCGCGGAGGTCTACGGCATATTCCGAAATCTCTGCATAGGGTACCTGAGCATTAACTACGCTCAAGCCGTCTTCTACGCTCTGCATACCGAGAATGCGACCGCGTTTAGAGTTCAAATCGCCGATAACATCGCCCATCATAGAATCGGCACAGGTTACGTTTAAGCTGTAAATAGGCTCAAGCAACACTGGCTTGCATTGTTCCATGGCCTTCTTGAAGGCGATATTGGAAGCAGTTTTAAATGCCATTTCAGAGGAATCGACAGTATGATACGAACCATCAAGCAGGGTGATACGCATATCTACAACCGGATAGCCTGCAAGGATACCCTTTTCCATAGCTTCACGCATGCCCTTTTCAACAGCGGGGATATATTGGCGAGGTACTGCGCCACCGAAAATCTTATCTACAAACTCAAATCCACCTCCGGGCGGCAGGGGCTCCATTTTAATAACTACGTGACCATACTGGCCATGACCGCCGGACTGCTTCTTGTGCTTGCCTTCTACCTCGGCAGAGCCACGAATAGTTTCGCGATATTCGATAATCGGTGCTTTGAGAACAGCCTCAACACCAAATTTACGCTGCATACGCTCCATGATTATATCAATGTGCTGGTCGCCCATACCGCTGATTAAGGTTTCCTTGGTAACAGGGTTCTTGGTAACGATAATCGTCGGGTCTTCATCCATCAGACGATTCAGAGCGGACATGATCTTGTCCTCATCACCCTTTTTCTTCGGATAAATTGCTCTGGTGTACATCGGCAACGGGAAGTTAATGGGCGGGAATTCAACCTCAGAATTCTTGTCGCAGAGGGTGTCACCGGTAGAGGTATATTGCAGCTTGGCAACTACACCGATATCACCGGCAGGAACCTGCTTCATAGGAATCTGAGTCTTACCACGCATTGTGAAGATGTTGGCAATGCGCTCTTCTTCTTCACGGCGGGAGTTATAAACTACGCTATCTGCTTTAATTGAGCCTGAGAATACACGGAAATAACTTAGACGGCCAACAAATGGGTCGGAAGTTGTCTTAAATACCAACGCTGCCATCGGAGCATTGGCGTCACGTACTTCTTCTTCGCCGGTTTCTTTATCCATAACGATATAGTCGTTCAAAATTGCCGGATAGGTAAAGTCGATGATAGCGTTCATCAATCGGCCAAGACCAATGTTCTTGTAGGCACTGCCGCAAAGCATAGGATAGATGATAGCCTGACGAATGCCCTTAATCAGACATTTCATAATTTCCTCGTCGCTAATCTCTTCTCCTTCCAAATAACGCATCATGCAATCGTCATCTGCTTCAACCGCAGCCTCTACCATCTTTTCGTGAGCAGCAGCAGCAGCCTCTTTATACTCATCCGGAATCTCTATTTCATCGGAGCCATTACCGTTGGCACGATAGGCCTTCATTTTGTAAAGGTCTATAATACCCTGGAAGTTGTCCTCCTTGCCCAAAGGCAGCTGTAACGGCAGTACATGCTTACCGAACTTACCGCGCAGGTTATCCAAAATGCTATCAAAATCAGCGTTCTCACGATCCATCTTGTTGACAAAAATGATACGCGGCAAACCGGCTTCTTCAGCCAGCTTCCAACATTGTTCGGTACCAACCTGTACACCGCTGGTTGCGCAAACCACGATCAACGCACTGTCTACTGCTCTAAAAGCTCCTTTAACCTCGGCAACGAAGTCAGCAAAGCCGGGAGTATCGATGAAGTTAATCTTGGTATCACGCCATTCAACAGGTGCCAAAGTGGCGTTAACGGAGACCTTACGTTTGATTTCCTCGGGTTCATAGTCAGTGGTGGTAGCACCGTCTTCAACCTTGCACATTCTGCTGATTGCTCCGCTGCGATACAGCAGGGCTTCGGTAACGGACGTGGTTCCTGCTCCACCGTGACCCACAATGGCCACATTTCTAATCTTATCTCCTGTGTACTCTTTCATGATAAATCCCCCTTTATCAGGCATTTGTTATGACTAGTATTTCGCTGATATTACCTATTTTTCCTGCTTTTTGTGAAAAATTTCTCATAATTTTTTAAATTCACTTAAAATTGTAACGCATATTACAGTTTTTCGGAGGAAGGCAGGGTTAGGCAAACAGGCCCTGCTGTCTCTCCAGACAGGATTGCATTTTACGCTCAGTAATTCTGTCCTCCTCACCTACTTCGCCCAATAGCAACGCCGAACCGGGATGATGCTGCTGCCTGTTTTTCTGCACCATAGCATTATTGAAGTTGGCATAGCAGTAGCGGCAGCCGTTGCGACAGGTATTGTAGGCACCGATATCGACGCTTGCCACGCAACCGCATTCTTGGCGCTGGTTCTTGTCCTTGCCCACCTTCATCGGGCAGCCGAGCAATTTTTCAAACAGGCCGCCGTCGATGCAATGCGCATGCTTAATGCCATATTTATCCAGCTCGATGCCCTCGGCGCAGGTCGCCAGCTCCAAGCCGTAGCTGTGCGCAATTTCTGCCAGCGCCTTCGCCATAGCGTCCATTTTTTCCAGGCTCCACGGCTGCACTGCCAGCCCTTGCATGTTGCGTTCGGTTTTGGCGTACATATCCAAAAAGCTGATGGTGCACTGCTTCGTATACGGCGCCAGCTGCTTGGCCAGCTCCGCAAAGCGCTGCACATGATAATTAAAGGTATATTTATTGTTGAGCAAAATCGGATCATAGCGCCAGATAACGCGCTCCGGCCCCAGCATGTCGCTCAGACGCTGAAAGCATGGCACAATGAACTTATCCTTCGGAGGCACGCCTGCCTCCACGTCCTGCTCATATCCGTTGAGCGTAAACTGAAAGTAATACATGTAATCCTTAAGCAGCGGCAGCTTATCCAGCATCGGCAGCGGGTTTTTCGTCCAGAAGACAATGCCGTCCACCACCTCCGGATTAAGGCTGATGCGGCTCACCTGATGTGCGTTCATCGGATTGCGCGCCAGCACATATCCTTCTTTGATGCGCTGCATAAACCAGTCGGAATAATATGTCGGTATATCGGTTCTTCTGCTTGCACTTATAATCATCGGCATTAAGCCACCTTTCTGAACGTAAAGATTTGGTATCTAATGTATTTATTCTTTAGCATCGGCTGATTGCGGTTTTCTGCGCACAAATCGCAGGAACGGCAGCCGTTAAGATAATTGTCGCACATGTAGGGTAAATTGTTAAGTATATCATAGCTCTTTTTCAGCCTGTCAATATTAAAATCGCTATCGCAGTTATAAATCATCTTATCCGGTCCTGTATACAGGCTTCCGCTTTTACCGTCAGGCATCATGCCGGCAGCCCTGATTGCAGCGCAAATCTTATCGGTTTTAGCCATATCGCGATCCAGTGAATATTGGTTAGCACGCATAGAGAACAGAAAGTGTACCTCGTCCTTGGCAAAGCCCTTTTCAGGGATAATCCGGCAGATAGCCTCCAGCTCGTTATCATCAATCTCGCTGATGGACTTGGGGAAAACATATACATCGGATTCGAGCTCGTCACAATCATAGAGATAATCGGAAATGTACTGAAGCGCAAAATCAATTTTGTCACCCTTGCAGGCAGCAAATTTGTCATCCCAGTCAATAGCATCCACGCCATGATAGCTTACACGGCAGTTTGCCGGCAGAACACGCTTCAAGGACCAGTAATCAACCATATTGCCGCAGCCAAGGGATGTAACCTCCAAGCTAGCACCCGGATTCATGCTTTCCAACATTTCAGCGTACATTACCTTGTATTCGTGGGCATAAGCAAGGTCATAACGCATGGCATACAAATCCTGCACAATGTAATATCTGTAATCAGGCAGGTTGCCTTCATTAAAGCGCAGGGTGTCGCAGCTGCACATGCTGTAACCATTCGCAACCTTTTCTTCAAATTTATCCGCCTTCATGTTAATTTAATCGGTAATAGAAATCATGTTATCAGCTTCCTTTCGTTTTTGACGTTTGTACGTTTCTTTCATTTAAATACTATTCTTGGCAGCTTTGCTTTAAGCGCCATATCACGGCCGCTTCCGGCTCGCTTTCCCCCTTCACTATATACATCTGCAACGAAATTTAAAATCCGGCACGAAACGACAAAAAATTTTAGGAAACACCCTAGGCAAATGTTGCGCTAATTTTGTGACAACTTTCTTTTGGTTTGCAAATATGTTTTTATATGGTTAATAAAAGCTCTGTAAGGCGCATAGAATTGGATAAATTTGGAAAAGCACTTGTCAAAAACTGTTCGATGTGTTATAGTGGATTTATCACAACAGGCAAATCATTTGCCAAATGCCTGCAAGCCTTGCGCCAAGCGCATTTTCATTTTTGCAGAGGCGGAAAAATACCGCTGTTGTGAGCAAATCCGCTGTTTTTGCTATAAACAGCGTTTCGATTTTCCATTGTAGGGCTTTAAGCCCGCTCTGTGAGCCGTGTGCGAGCCACAGGGTGAAAGGCCAGATTACCGCTTGCGGTTTTGTTGCTCCCTATCGTATTCCGTATAAAGTCTAGCTCTGTAAGTAAGACGACAGCAGATATCACCCCATTCTCAGGTTTCCGCAATATGGAGTCTGAGGTCCTCATGTCCGCTAAGCAGAAGATGAGAGCTACCCATATCCAGCGCCTCGACGATACTGGCAGTGAGATAGCGTATATCATTGATGTCGAACCCGTAGATTGATTTGGAGGTGTAGTACTATGACAGATGAGAAAGAAAAGAAAGAAAAGAAGACTAAGAATACCAAGCCTATGACTCTCGTAGAGAAGTGGTGGGCTGACTCTAAGGCAGAAGGAGGACCTATCGGTTTCCCAGATAGACCTACCGAATAATCCTAGAGCACGAGTACTCTCATGTGTGGTAATGGTCTAATAATCTTGTTATCACCGTTACTAAGGGTGGAGGGTTCATCCCCTCCACCTATCTTAATGCACAATGGAGGTGTGATATAGTATGGTACACACGGCACCTAGTATTGAACCTGGTACTCTCATCGGTTATATCTGTTCAGCAGATGAACAAGATACCGAGAAAGACCTGTCTGGCGCCTATCTCCCCTTCGGTACGTATCTCTCAAAGGATGACCACGGTCGTGGTAAAGTATTAGCTACTGGCAATCTCGTGCTGGTAGACGTATCACGGCAGTATCGTCATTGGAGTGGGTTTACAAGACCCGAGGACTATCAGAGTAAGATGCAGCAGATGGTCCTGGTCCTCCCAGATGGTACCTTATATGTAGCGCAAGACATAGATGGTTATGGAACAGCTATGTGGGTAAGTTTTCAGGATGGAGGGACGATATTGGATGATGTACCTTGAGATGTTGAAGCAAGTTGTCCTCTTAAATCGTATCCAAAGACTCTTGGACTACGACCCTAATCAACCTAGAGAGTTAAAGGCCAGATTACCGCTTGCGGTTTTGTTACAAGTAGGTGCCGAGACCTATTAGGATGAACTCCATAGACTGAAAGGCCAGACCACCGCTTGCGGTATGCAAAAAAGACCTGAAAGCTAGATATTACTCTAGACCTCAGGTCTTTTCGTTTGCGTAAAAATATATTGTTTCAGATAAAAACAAGGCGTTCTACCGCAGTTGAGTAGAACGTCTTTTGTCGCTATGCTATTATGCTGTCAGCTTAGACGCCAGCTCACGCACCTCTGCTTCCGAAAGTTTAGAAAGACGCACAATTCTTTCGATGCTTTCTCCTTCAGCCAAAAGATCTTTAGCAAATTCAATCTTCTTTTCTTTTGCCATTGCTTCTGCTGCTTCTTTTGCTGCTTCCTTAGCTACTGCTTCTGCTTTTCTTGCAGCATATTCTTCAATTACGTCAGTCATTTTTTCTTCGCCCTCCTTGCTGTATTTCAAAAACTCCATGCGCTCGGCAAATTCACGGTAATGCAAATTTTTAGGCTCTGTGCAATACAAATCCTGCATGAGTTTACCCAACGCTGTATCATCTCGACATTGACTGTTGACATAAATGATATGCGAACCATCCTCAAAATCCCTAGCACTTTGCTTAATCGTTCGTCTTATGTCATATAACGGCAAATTGTCGCGCAAGACATCGTTTTCCGTGATAAAAATCACATAAGTATCCGGCAGCTCTTCGTAGAGCTTACTTGGCTACAGAAAATGTGTATCGAGAATACTGCTGTAAAATCTGGCACGTCTTGCCGGAGCGCCTTCATCGCTTCTCTGCACCTCTACATTAAAATAGCGTCCTTCGCTATCCTGCGCAAGAATGTCTAATTGCGAAGAATGTCCGTAGATATTTTGGATAAAGCTTTGTATCCTAACATTCCTCACCTTAATTTTATCATCTTCCAAGATTACGCGCAAGAAAACCTGTGCCGCTTCCTTGTTGTCATCAAGCATGAAGTTCATAAACCTGTTGTTCATCATGCAAAGGCTACGAATGACCTGCTTGATTTCGCTTCCTTGACTTGCTTCTTTTGTTTGCATTACTCCAACTCCTTTCTTAACAAAAAACGCCCTATGTACTACTCAAATAATACATAAGGCGTTCTCAATGACGCTGCAATGGCCTACTCCGGGCAGGCGTGCAAAATCTTACGGTCTTATATTATCAGATAATTGTGATATTGTTAAGAATAATGTTAAGATTTAGTATATTAAGGAAATTAAAAATTTTTACCACAAAAAATCCGACGCACCGCTTCTACAGCACGTCGGATTTACTTTATTCATCCCACAATATTCACTTTACCATCTCTTGCTGCTGCGCCAGTATTCACCGCGAAGCAAGGCCAGCACGGTAAACAGCTCCAAGCGTCCCAAGAGCATAGCCAACGCCAGCGTCAGCTGTCCCATACCGGTAACACCGGCATAGTTACCTGTAGCGCCGATACTGCCAAATGCAGGACCGACACTGGAAATACATGAGGCCACGCCGAAAACGGCCTCATCTACATCCACACCGCTTAAGCAAAGCAGCATAGTCAAAACAGCGATAACCAGAACATAAACGAAAAAGAAACGGCTGACGTTGATAATCGTTTCTGTCGGCAGACGTCTTTTAGCGTAGTAAACATTGAGCAGCATCTGCGGATGCATAGTGCGACGCAGCTCCGCCATAACAGTTTTCAGCAGTACGATAAAACGGCAGACCTTAATACCGCCGGCAGTAGAGCCTGCGCAGCCGCCTGTCAGGAAGGTTACAGCCAAAATCAGCTTAGAGAAAGACGGCCACTGGTCATAGTCCGCCGAAACATAGCCCGTAGTACTGCCAAAGGAAGCCACCTGGAAGAAGGCTTCACGTACGCCGTCTGCCACACTGTAACCATTCACCATAATAATGTTGATGCTGATTAAAACAGTGAAAATAGTCAGCAACACAATGTAGCTTTTGAATTCCAGATCATGCCACAAAACCTTCAGGCCGATTTGCGTAACCTGATAGTATAAGGCGAAGTTACCTGCCGCCAAAATCATAAACAGACCGGTAACAATCTCAATACCCGCACTGTGAAAATGCGCAATGCTGTCATTATAGGTAGAAAAACCGCCGGTAGCAATCGCAGAGCAGGCATGGTTGACAGCATCATAGGTGCTCATGCCCAAAATTGCCAGCATACCGGTAAGAATAATCGTAAACAGCAGATAGATATAGAACAACGCTACTGCAGTTGTACGGATACGCGGCAGAATACGGCTGTTGGAAAAGCCGCTGACCTCCGCGTTAAAAAGATACACAGCACCGCCAGCAATCTGCGGCAGGAGCGCCACGAACAGCACGATGATGCCGATACCGCCAATCCAGTGCGTCAGCGTGCGCCAAAGCAGCAGGCTGCGCGATACTATGTCAAGATTGGCAATTGCTGTTGCGCCGGTAGTGGTCAGTCCGGACATACTTTCAAAGTAAGCAGCGGCGGGATTCAAAATGCCATCAAAGCAATATGGCAACGCACCCAAAGCAGCGGCCAGAAGCCACGAAAAGAATACCGTGCCAATACCCTCGCGCACGGATAAATTACGTGCTCCTCTACCGTCACCATAGTAATCAAAGATTCCGGCCAAAATAACAGCTACCGCTATGGAAAAGATAAAGGTTCTGGAGGTAGCATATTCGCCGTAAACAACAGACATCAAAAGCGGCAACAGCTGTGCAATTGCCAAGCCGGCAGAAATTTTTCCCAGGAGATATATTATAACCTTTGCATTCATCTTCTATACCTCCTGCCGTTACCAGTTCTGCTTATCGCGCCAAAAATCCGGGCGCATGATAACCAGCAGCGTAAAAATTTCCAGACGTCCCAAAATCATCGCCCAAATGCTGATGAAACGTGCCCAATCGGAAAGGCAATTATAGGTAGATGTCGGGCCTACAATGCCGAAGGCCGGACCTACACTGCTCATACAGGCAGCAATCAAGCCCATTGATTCCATTATCGGTATCCCCGACAGGGAAATCAGGATAGTCAGCACAATAAACACCAAAATATACAGGAAGAAGAAACGCGTAATATTGCCGACGATAATCGGGTTGATTTCGCGCTCACCCATTCTGATGGAATAAACGATGCGCGGATGCAGAGTACGCAAAAGCTCCGCCCAGCCTGCCTTCAGCAAGATAACCAGACGCGTAATCTTAATGCCACCTGCGGTTGAACCGCTGCAGCCGCCGATGAACATCAGCATCAGCAGAACGCTGCGGCTGAAGCTGGGCCAGTTGTTATAGTCGTCCGACGCATAGCCCGTCGTACTGCCGATAGACACAGCCTGGAAAATACTGTGACGAAGAGCGCCGTTAAAATCCATATAACCGGAAAAATACAGATTGCCACAGATAAGTGCAGCCGCTGTTGTGAGTATCAGCAGATAATATCTGTGTTCGCTGTCCTGACGCACGGACGCCCAATCGCCACGCCAGATTTTATAATACAAAGAAAAGTTCATGCTGGCAATCAGCATAAAAACAATAGCAATAATCTCAACATAAACAGACCTAAAGGAAATCAGGCTATCGTGATAATATGAAAAGCCGCCTGTCGCCATAGTTGCCAACGCCAGGTTCAGCGCCTGAAATATCGGCAAACCTGCAAGCAGCAATAAGGCAACCTCCACTGCTGTTAAAATAACATAGATTAAGAGAATCATCATGGCAGATTCCTTGATTTTCGGCAAAGTACGTTCAGCCGTACCACCAGGAAGCTCTGCGTTGAACAGATAGCTTGTACCGCTGTTCATCTGCGGCATGATGATAATAAACAGCATGATAACGCCGATGCCGCCGGTCCAGTGCGTCAGACAGCGCCATACACGGATGCTAGGCGGAAAATCGTTAAAAGAAAGTGCGGTAGTAACACCGGTAGTAGAAAAACCGGAAACACTTTCAAAAACCGCCGCAATCGGATCCGCCGGATTTAAAAACAAATACGGCAGTGCTCCCATCAGACAGACCAGCAGCCAACCGCAGCCTACGACCGCAATGGCTTCACGCACGCGCAGACGCTGACGCGGTCTTCTGCTGCCAAAGAGGTTAAAAAGCGAGGCGATAGTGCTCGTTGTAATCAGCGTAAATATAAAAATCCATATATGCTCCCTATCTGCAAATAACGCAGCAATCAGCGGTACCAGCAATACACTGGAAAATGCTATTGTCAGCTTGGCTAATAAACGGTTAACAAGCCTTGAATCCATAGTTAAGCGCCCCGGCCTTCAAATAACGGTACTGTAGTCTTGGAAAATTCACTTTTGATAAAGAGAATTACGCGGTCATTGGCATGCAAGACAGTATTACCATTAGGAATATAGGCTTCATTACCACGCACAATAGCACACAGCAAGCATTCCGGCGGCAGGTTCATATCACGCACTGCCACACCGTCTACATCGCTGTTTTCGCCGACGATGATTTCCAAAGCCTCGGCCTGTGCGCCCTCCAACAGTGATACGGATACAATACCACCCTTGCGGACGAAACGCAGCACTTCGCCTGCACTCAAAAGACGCGAAGACAGTACGATGTCTACGCCAACCTTTTCCATCAGCTCGATATATTCGTTACGTGCAACACGCACGATGGTCTTACGTGCGCCCAAATGCTTAGCAAGCTGTGCCAGTAACAGGTTCAGCTTATCATCCTCAGTCAGGCAAATAACAACGTCTGCTTCCGAAACGCCCTCTTCAATCAGAAGGTCAATATCGGTACCGTCACCACACAAAACCAAACCACGCTTCAGCTTAGCAGCTAAAAGCTGGCAACGGTCCTTATCCTTTTCGATAACCTTTACCTGAATGCCCTGCTTTTCCAACATGGGAGCCAAAAAGCGACCTGTGCGGCCTGCACCGATGATGAGAACCTTCTCCAGCTTTTCATAAGTATTGGAGAAGGAATTTTCAAACTCGCGAATTGCTTCATGCTTGCCTACGAAGTAAACGTTATCGCCCGGGATTACGTAATCATTACCATGAGGAATTATCATCTGATGACGTCTGAAAACCATGGCCATCAGGATATCCTTAGGAATATTCAAATCCTTCAGCGGTATATTAACGATAGGTGAATCCTCCTTCACCTTGGCTTCGAACATACGCACCTTGCCGTCAGCAAAATCATCTACGTTCAAGGCAGATGGTGTCATCAGGATATGGTCGATTTCACCTGCGGTAATACGCTCAGGGTTGATTACAAGGTCAATTTTCATATCATCCTTAAGCATTTCCGGCGAATGGATAGCATAATCCACGTTGCGGATACGGGCAACGGTATGCTTAATACCATGATTCTTGGCCATCAGGCAGGTCACCATATTTACTTCATCACTATCTGTGCAGGCGATAAGCACATCGGAAGCACTGATATCAGGATCAGCAAAAGTAGTAGGGCTGCAGGAGTTGCCTTCAATCGCCAGTACGTCTAAAGTATTTTGGATGACGTCCTTGCGCTTGGGGTCGATTTCTACAACTACTACATCAAACTGATCTTCAGCTAAAAGCTGTGCAATACTAAAGCCAAGCTTGCCTGCACCAGCTATTACAATACGCATTTTAGTTACTCCTTTAATACGGGAAATCCGTTAATCTCTATTACTCAAATACTGCTCTATATTATAACACAAATAGCCTTAAACGTCGACAGATGTAGTTTTAACGCTGAAAATTGAGCGAGAGATTTATCGTGCAAGGAAGAGCAATTTCAGCGAATAAGTGTCCGGAATCATCGAAGTGTTGCATTCTTGCGTGCGCATCCAAGAAGCTAGTCCGCAGGACGACGCTGATTGGCTGTCACACATAGAACTCTGGTAAATTGAGCGAGAGGTATATCGTGTAGGGAATAGCAATTTTAGCAAATGAGCATTTGGAACCATAGAAGTGTCGCAATTGTTTGAGCGCTAAACTTAACTTATATTGAAGAATTTTTTAGCTTCGCGCGAGTTTTGCGGCACTTCGTCCTGGTTCCATGCGAAATTTGCGTTAAGAAATTGCTGCTGACTGAAACGATATATCTCTCGCGAACAGAGAAAGTATGGGAGTAAGCTAAGTTAGTCCGCAGCTATCTATCCTCAGTCGTAAGTAAGCAAAGCTTACTTACGACACGCCTCGCCACAAGCGCATTTGCTCGTCGCGTTGCTCCTTCAAATGCGGTGGCTGGGCAGCCAGGCCTGCGGCCTGTTCGCTAAATATCTACAAATAGAAAAACAACCTGTACCATTGGTACAGGTTGTTTTTCTAACCGGCAGCTATCTATCCTTCCAGGCCGCTTCCAGCCAAGTACTTTCGACGTATAAGGGCTTAACTACTGTGTTCGGGATGGGAACAGGTGGATCCCCTTAGCCATCACCACCGGATTATTTAATTTTGAGGTTTGTACCCTCAAAACTTCAACAGAAGAATTTCTTTAACTTCAGGCTTACTTCTTAAGTCAAGCCCTCGACATATTAGTATCGGTCCGCTGAATACATTACTGTACTTACACTCCCGACCTATCAACCTCGTCTTCTCCAAGGTGTCTTACTAGATTACTCTATGAGAGATCTCATCTTAAGGCTGGTTTCACGCTTAGATGCTTTCAGCGTTTATCCTTTCCGAACGTAGCTACCCAACTATACCTCTGGCGAGATAATTGGTACACCATTGGTTCGTCCACTCCGGTCCTCTCGTACTAGGAGCAGCCCCCTTCAAATCTCTTGCGCCCGCGATGGATAGGGACCGAACTGTCTCACGACGTTCTGAACCCAGC
>OIWS01000158.1_pt1 | contig 92457 bp, 89 predicted proteins | sample 1587611 | NCBI WGS metagenome assembly OIWS01 (sample SAMEA3888919, study PRJEB22519) | human gut metagenome | biome: human gut; feature: human-associated habitat; material: faeces | place: Denmark | collected 2010 | reverse complement strand
GTCGTCAAAATCGGTGTTGCAAAAACGGGAGTGACCATAGATTCCGTTTTCTGAGGTGCCCCCAGTTGGTGATTCTGAACTTTTGCTTTGCCACGGAATGGTCTGAGTTGTCGGGAGGATGCGTGATCTGATCCTTCAACTCAGCAAAAGTTCGATTTATTCATAGATGGTCGCCTCCTGTTTGCCAAGCTAAATATGTTGTGGTGGCTTTACTGGTCATCGATTGCAGCCATAGATCCGGACTTTGCCGAGGTGATGTAAAATACCTCTGTCCCTGATGGAATACGCTGATGGAGGCCTCTATCAACAAAGCGCTCTTTCAGGAGCCTTGAATAAACCGGGTTTTCCCCATCGCGGTCTGACCTGTCTTGCCATCACTTCATGCTTGCCTGGGCAATCGGTGGTGTTGTTTCTGTCTTACTGATTAAGCAACTTAAGCGCTTATTATTGGTGCACAATACTCCCGCTCTTTGGCCAGGAGCGCCCACACAGTCCGCGCATTCTTGTTAGCCAATGCTACCGAGGCAATGTTGTTATTCCGGCGCGCCATTAGCTGGTTAGCCCAGCTCGATACGGCATCCTGTTTATGTTTGGCCGACTGCAATACCGCCCTGGCACCATGGATAAGCAAGGTCCTCAAATAGGTATCACCTCGCTTGCTTATCCCGAGCAGGACTTGTTTACCCCCACTGGAGTGCTGACGTGGAACCAATCCGAGCCAGGCAGCCAGTTGTCGGCCATTCTCGAAATTGTTGGCTTTACCAATGGTCGCAATCAGCGCGCTGGCGGTAACAGGGCCAATACCAGGGATCTTGCCGATACGCTGGCAGAGAGCATTTTGCCGATAGCACTGCTCAATCTGCTTGTCGAGTGTAGCGATGACATCGAACAGGTACGCCATGTGGTGCTGTAGTAGACTCAGCTGTGTACGAAACAGGACGGGTAACGGGTTATCCGCATCTTCCACGAGCTCAGGTAATCGTCGCTGTAGCTGCTGGATACCTCGGGGGACGACAATGCCAAATTCGGCCAATAACCCCCTGATTTGATTGGCTTGTGCGGTTCGCTGTTTGATGAAGCTCTGACGACTCCGGTGAAGTGCCAATACGGCTTGCTGCTCAGCGGTTTTGACCGGCACGAACCGCATGTTAGGTCGAGTGACGGCTTCACAAATAGCTTCAGCGTCTGCAGCATCATGCTTATTGGTTTTAACATAGGGTTTGACGAACTGAGGGGCCATCAGTTTGACATTATGGCCCATCGATATCAGTTTATTGGCCCAGAAATGAGCAGATGTACAGGCCTCCATGCCGATCAAACAGGGTGGGATGTTGGCAAAAAAGGAGGCCATTTGTGCCCGTCTGAGTTGTTTGTTGAACAACCGTTTTCCGTGCTCGTCAACCCCATGGATCTGGAAAACGTTTTTTGCCAAATCGATTCCAATAGTTTTAACGTTCATGATAGCAGCGCTCCGTTCAATGAGTGACGATTTATCGTCCCACTGTGGCACAAGAGATGGGAGGCGACCATTCCATTAACAAAGCCTTGGTGACTATGACAGACAAAGAACTTTACCGGCTTGGCATCATTCAGCGAGTATTTGACCGGGCTTTGCTTCAGCGCGACGCAGCAGACATACTTAAGCTCAGTGTTCGTCAGGTGCAGCGTCTTGTGCGTCTGTACCGGACAGATGGAGCAACCGCATTTGCATCTTCCCGCCGTGGACGTCCTGCAAACAACCGGATCGACGAAGAAACACGCTGTAAAGCCCTGGATTTGATCCGGTGCCACTATTCAGATTTTGGCCCAACGCTCGCAACCGAAAAACTGGCTGAACGCCATCATATTTATCTCTCCGTTGAAACCATCCGTAACTGGATGACAGCCGACGGTCTCTGGCGTCCTCATTCCCGCCGGCGAACCCGGGTTTACCAGCCGCGCTATCGTCGCGACTGTCTCGGCGAACTGGTTCAGATCGATGGCTCTCACCATGACTGGTTCGAAGGCAGAGCCCCAAAATGCTGTCTTCTGGTCTTCATGGATGACGCCACCGGTCGCCTGATGCACCTGCGATTCTGTGATTCAGAAAACGCGTTTGACTACATGATGGCTACCCGGCAATACATTGATAAACATGGTAAACCTGTCGCATTTTACAGCGACAAGCATGCGGTGTTCAGGGTCAGCGGACCCGAAAGCCGACGTACCGGCACAACCCAGTTCGGACGGGCTCTCCGGGAACTGGCGATCGAATTGATTTGTGCCAACAGCAGCCAGGCAAAAGGTCGCGTGGAACGGGTAAATAAAACGCTCCAGGATCGCCTGATTAAAGAGATGCGACTGCAGAACATCAGCTCGGTTGCTGAAGCCAATCAGTGGATTGAACATTTCATGTCTGATTTTAACCGTCGTTTCTCCCGGCCGGCAAAATACCCTAAAGATCTGCACCGTGCGGTCACACAGAGTCCACTGGAGCTGAATGATATCTTCGCCTGGCAGGAGCTGCGGACCTTATCGAAAGCACTGACTTTTCAGTATGATAAAGTGATGTATATCATTGAACCCACCGAACAAAATACGCGCATAGCAGGTGAAAAAATTACCGTTTATGATTACCCTGACGGAAGCATTACTTTCCGGCATCAGCACCGGCCACTGGGTTATAAGATTTTCGATAAACTGACCTGCGTTGATCAGGGGGCGGTTGTTGATAACAAACGACTGGGTGCCGTTCTGAGGCTGGCACAGCAGAAACAGGAAGAGCTGGAGGCTGAAGGAAAGCGAATGCGCAGTACAAAAATGCCCCGCAGGCGCGCTCAGGAACGTGCACTGGAAGAGCTCAGGGCGATCAACCCGGTGCTGGCCAGTCCGCAGGATTTTATCCCCAGCCTGAAGCGATAAGCCCTTCCCTCACCTGCGGATCTGATATGGCCGACAGATGAGAGAAAAATGGACGACAACAAACCAGTGCTCCTGACACTTCACGAAGCGCTACGCCTGGATTTGATTGAAGCCTATATGGCGGGGGAAATTACGCTGGCAGAAGTGGCTGAGTCCATGGAGCTCACCCGTCGTCAGTGCTCCCGCCTGATTAAACGCTACCGCGAGCTGGGGTCAGCCGGTCTGGTCAGCCGGCGTCGTGGAAAGCCAGGCAATCATCAGTTAAACACCACCATCAGAGATCAGGCACTGCAGCTTATTCGCTCACGCGGCCGGGATATGAATCCGTCAGCCATCTGGCGAATTCTGACCACAGAATACGGTGTCCGGATTTCAAAAGAGACCGTACGTAAACTGATGATAGCCGAGAAAACCTGGCAACCACGTTCTTCCTCCAAAGCCTGACTCAACCTTAAAAAGGCATTGTCCAGACTCTCCACTGACGTCAGGTCAGCTTTGTTTTCAGCACGACATTTCAACATTGGCTAGACAAGGTTTGTAGTAGCAAAGTTGTAATGTCCGCCTGGGGCTGCGGATGTTTTCCTGGACTGTTATGTTGTGATCCCAAGATGCTGCCGGTACTTCACCGGACTCATTGCACCTAATGATAGCTTGATACGTTTCTCGTTATACCAGCGTATGTACCTGTCCAGGAAGCAGATAAATTTTTCCAGCGTGATACCAGCCCAGTTTCTGCCATAGAACATTTCGTTTTTGATACGCCCGAAGAAGCCTTCACACGCAGCATTATCCGACGAGCATCCTTTGCGCGACATGGACCTTATAAGTCCGGATGTGTTGATACGATTGAGCCAGCCCGGCCACCGGTAATGGCCACCACGATCGCTGTGTATTACCGGTTTATCATGTTCGTTGAGCGTATCGAGTGCTTCATCGAGCATCGTATTCACCAGCGTCGCGTCCGGGCGTGTTCCTATCGACCAGCTTACAACCTGGCCATCAAAGCAGTCGATAACCGGCGACAGATAGACTTTTCCAGCTGGAAGCTGGAACTCCGTAATATTGGTCAGCCACTTCTCATTTGGCCTGCAGGAACTAAAATCCCGGGCGAGTAAATTTTCCGGTGCCGGGCCGATTTCGCCACAGTAAGAGTTGTATCGTCGTCGCCTGGTGCGCTTAACAACGAGCTGCTCTTCTGCCATCAGTCTGCGGACAACTTTTTCAGAAATAACCCTGTTGTTACCGCGAAGCATCGCGTGAAGGCGCCGGTAGCCGTAACAGCGGTAATTCTCCTCAAAGATATCGGCCATGATCACGCGTATTTCCGCATACTTATCGCACAGACGTTTGCTGGCTTTGTGGTAAAAATAACAGCTGCGGGCAAGTTGCAGAACGCTTAGCAACTCAGCAACGGGGTACTTTTTCTTAAGGGCATCAACTATCAGGGTTTTCTCCCTGTTTTTCAGTGTCAGAAAGCTGATGCCCAGATCTTTTTTTATCAGTTCATTCGCCTTTGTCAGTATGTCACGTTCGAGCTGCAGCTGATGAACCTGCTGCCTGAGTCGCTGGATTTCACCGAGTAAAGCATCCTGATTTTTATCTTGAGGGGCTGCCTTTCGTTTGCGCATGGATTGATAAGCCTCGTCACTGATAAGGTCTTTCTTCCATTTGTACAGGACCGGGACGCTGACGCCTATGCTTTGTGCAACTTTACGCGCGGTTCCACGTCGGTTACAGAGCTCCCGGACGGCCTGAGACCTCTCTTCCGGGCTGAAGCATTTGTTTGTGCCTGAGCGAATGACCAGGGGACGCGCATTTGGGTAAAACTCTTCAATCCAGCGCTTTAGAATTTCGTTACTGGGGTAGCCGATGGCTCGGCGAGTGTACGACAGGCAACCACCGTGAGTAAGATAATGCTCAACAGCAGCAATTTTCTGTGTACGTGAATAGCGTTCTCTTGTCTTTAATTCCCTGGGTAAATCGCCCTTCTCTTCATAAATCCGAACCCAACGGCCCAGCTGTTTTGTGGAAGGATATCCCAGCTCCATGACGACAACGGAGGCTTTCTTTCCGTACCGGTAATAGAGTTCGACGGCCCGGATCCGGTCTTCGTATGAATGCATAAATTAACCCCTGAAGGTCCAGGAATTCGTCCGCACTTCCCTCTGACCAAATAGACATGTCCGCGCTACAGGCTCACCACTGCGATCACTGCATTCAAAGGATGAGACTCATGAAGACATACGGAACGGAGTTTTTCTCAATGAACGATGTGAACCAACTCAGGATCCTTCAGGATGTTATCGACCGGCCCTCACTACGCACCTCGCGGCCAGACTGGCAACCGGCAATTGATGCCGGGTCTCGCTGAACGTGCACTGCGTATTATCCGCGAACGCTACGCTGTTTTGGTCCAACTTTAGCCTGTGAGAAGCTCGCTGAGGTTCATGGGCTGTGTCTGGCCAAAGCCACTACTCGTCTTGCAGCCCGTCGGCTGGAGCTCTCTGACAGACACTGTCCCCCTTCGCTTGAGCGCTATAGCGACATGGGCCGCTTTGACTTCGGCAGGTTGGATGGTAATAGCATAGAGGGAAGAGCGTATTCTCTACGCCTCAGTAAGAGGGAGTATGGCTTTTTCAGTCTTTTTTGCAGCCCACAACGACTTTTTACCTACTATAATCAGCACTATAGTAGCTGGTGCGGTCAGATTTGATAGCCAGCTTCTTTTATCGCGAAATGAGGGGTGAGGGTAATCTTCCGGGTGTGTATGCCACTCCCCCAGATATTGCAAAGTACCTTTTGAACGGTAAAAGGCAGCATCAACCGCCTCCTGATGGTGAGGGCCACATCGATCTACAGAAAACCGCGTCCTCTTATCCCCCTTACCGGGTACAGAAAGGTCATGTATCACCAGATGTATACCCCGGCGTTCACCAATAAGAACACCCGCAGCCTCATGACTTTCTGGCGATAGCTGACGAAAGGAAAGAAGCTGACTCATCACTTTGGCTGTGATGACAACAAGTTCATCGTTGTCATCCCGAAATGTCAGTTCACAAGTTGCCATGGCATATTCCACACCGGGGATGAGCTGCTAAAAGTTTTTGCTTTTGGGTCCGGCCTCCCTCGAGCATATGTTCGCTATAGGTCCAGCGAGCGTTCTTTTCAAGTACAGAGAGAGCCGCTTCCTGCATTATCCCTGCAGTAATGATACTAACCGCTGCATCATAGGGCGTAAAAGTGCTGCCACAACTGATATGTCTTTCCGCGGACATACTGATATGATTGAAGCGCAGATCCATTCCCCCCTTATAGAAGGCTTCGTTGGCAAAAAGACACCCATAGCAACAGCTTCCATCATCAATAATGACCTTGGAAGCTCGTCCATTGCCATCGTTAAAACCATGAATTAAGACAGGGCGCTCTGTTAATTTAAGTGTCCGTACTACCGAAGCAAGACGAGCTGACACTGGAGGCCTGCCGGTTGCATCAATGACAATATCATAGCGTTTGAGCTGCTCCGCGTTGATAGCAAACCGCGAAGTAAATGCTTTAATATTATTAGCAAGATGGGTGGATGAGTTTAGCGTGAAAACCAAAGCTTCAGCTTTGTTACGGCCAATGTCTGTTGTCGCGAGGACATGCCGGCCGAAGTTAATGGGTTGAAATTCATCATGATCAAAGAGATGAAATGTTTTATCACCACAGCCTGCGCCAGCACGTAGTAATAACCCTGCAAGATAGCCGCCTATAGTCCCGCATCCGATAAGCGCTATATGCTTAGTGCTGAGATCTCCTGACTCCTTCCCCCTGCGATTTCGGCTGAGAACCGAAAGGCGATCGGCCTGCACTACATTCACTCTTTGAAATTTCTGCACTGCTTGTTTTGAAGAAACAGCACTGGCGAGATGGGCATAATTCACCCGCCCGGCTTTTCTTTGCCTTTTGACTGAAGATGACTGGTACGAACTGAGAGCCAGTGCTCCCAAATCAAGATCCACCCGGAATCCGACCATGTCCTGATGAAGAACATCCATCAGTATCATATGGCGTTTCACAGGATGTTGTATAAAATGCTCAAGGAGATGCAGCCATGCTACATTATCAACCTCAGCAAGCCAGTCCAGCACAGCCCTGAAGGTTTTGGGTGGCCATGTCACACCACTCAATTGTGAAGGCTTAATTCTTATACGGCGGGTAATAATCCCCCGCGAGTCATGAAGTTCCAGTTTTCGTTGGCTCAGCCATGCATCACGTTCTTTAAGAGTTGTGTCATCACAAACAACCCACTCCTGATATTCAGTTTTATGCGCATTCTTCGTTCCAGCAACGAAGCAATTGAATTCTTTTTGCTGAGTGACATCTGCAACCAGATATGCGGTATGCCTGGCTAACCAGTAAGAAGAAAACTCACCTTCCATCTCCGCATCAACCGCCAATCCCGTTTCAACAGCATTTACCGAATTATTGAGAGTTAATCCTATCTGGATGTCAACACTTCTCAATAAGCCCTCAAGATCATTCGGATCCCAGGTTGCTTCTTTCTCCTCAACATAGCACAGGTACCACCCCATATTGATATGGGGTAAAAGACGCCCTTTAAGCTGCTCAGGTGACTGTAAAATAATGGCTGCTGGTAGAGTGGTTAATAGCTCATCTTTCAGTACAATGGCCACGTCAAATGTTCCTGCCGATGTTACATAGCTTTTAACATAAAAGCCTGCTGCGGAATACAGAAGGCGCAGCGCAGAATCCGGCGATATATCCCGCGCGTTGGTGTATCTGAAGCCGCAGCCCAACAACACCTGATGTATTTGACGGACTTGGATCTGGTCCATACCGTTAGCCACTGCTCATCGTCTGGCTAATGACGACAGGCTTAAGAGCCTTGCTGGGCTCTTCATGATATGCCGGTCCGGCGACTTTCCTGTCAATAAGGTCGTGGTCCGCTACGCGATCACCAAATGCTTTATTTAATGCTTTCAGTGCTAGCTCCTTCGTTTCTGCGGTATCCGCTTCAGACAGATAATTTTTTAATTCTTCAAGTTTTATGATCACACCTTGCTCCCATTCACCATGCGCTTCGACCGGTGGGAACAAGGGCTTATCATCCGTATGATCGGGGCTTTCAACCCCCTTTCTGAACTCCTCAGGCAAATGCAGAGCGATTAGACTCATCGTTGCCCCAAGATCAGTACTGTCATGAGTAAATTTGTTGAGGACATTCAGGGTGGCAGCCATTAATGAGATAGATGACGGCCCTTTTTCTTTCCACTGGGCATCACGCCACGCCTTCATAAATCGGCATACTTTCCGCAAGTGCCAGCCATTCACTCGACAACTTTCAAGGAACCAATCCTCAACGATTTTAGGATCGCTTTTTGCCCATTTTTGCTCACCTTCGCGCAGGGCAAGGTTTACGGAGTCTGAATCCAGTTCATATTCATCACGATTAACCATCCAGGCTTCAGCTCTTGCATCAACTGAATCAAAGGCCATTTTCCTGAACGACTCAATCGCGACTTCCTTTAAAACGAACTGATCCTCAGGTATGGCATACATAGGAACGTCAATATGCGTATTTTCAGAGGGGATTTTGATCCGCGCACAGGTACGCTTCGCCTCAAAAATCCATCCATCATTTTCAGCGACAAGTGATTTGAGGGATGTATCGACAAGTAACAACAGAAGCCGGTGGCCAATGATTGGCTTATCATCAAAAAGTGCCATAGGAAGATAGGTACCATCATCAATATCCATCTCCTGGGGAGGTGTGCTATATGGCACATTGAGCGTGTCATACTGAAAACTACCCTGAGTCCAGAAACGTGGCTTCAGACGTAAAAATGATTCACGGGCTTCGTTACCAAGTGCATTAATAAGCTCTTCGAATTCTTTCTGCGCTTCCGGCGAAAGATGTCGAAAGTGGGTAGCGGCAACTTTCTCCCTGAGGTTTACAGTGGAAGTTCTGGTTTCCTCTGCCAGCTTTTTTGCCTCTTCAAACACATCTCTTGTACGTGCCCGAATTTGCTTACGAAGCGCCTTAAGATACCCGGACTTTTCGTCACTGAGCTTCAGCTTACTGATGAGTCCATCTGTCCGGTTTGTATAATAGCGATGAAAACTCCAACTCATGGTATTAGCTCCTTACTGGCTTTGCGAATGAACGGAACGGCACGTGCCTTAAAGAATGCCCTTAACTGATTGTTTTTAGAAAACTCATCAGTCGCCAGTTGTTTACCTCTGCTGGCAAGGTTACGAAGGCTACTTTCACTGGCATTATCGAGAGTGATGTCTGAGGCTGCCTCATTGGGGATTGTGTCATCGAGATAAACGTAATTATCTGAAGCATCATTACGGCGTAACTCGCGTTTGAGTATCGCTTTGTGTAGCAATTGATTTGCCGTCATCGTTGTCAGCACAAGCCTTTCTCCCCCACCCCACAGACCAGCGTAACCGTTTTTCTTGGACGCAAGGGCTGCCGGACTGATGGTATATTCCTCGCCAAGAGTACCAATATTCAGTATTCTGATATTCCTGACATCTACCCCGGGAAAATCGGTTTGCATATCACTGATAGCTTCGTAAAGCCCGATTAAGCTGGGATTGTTCGCGACTAAGCCTCCATCAGCGAAATAAGCATCCAGTTCGTTACAATAATGGGGGGCGAAGTAAGTCGGCGCAGCTGAGGTCGCCATTGCAGCATCCAGAAGAGTGAGGCGGCCATCACGAGTGAATTTTGGATTATGCGGAGTCTTAAAAAACTGAGGTTCGCCTGTTGAAAGATTCACTGCAGGTATCATAACCCTGCGCTGCAGGTCATTAAACGTGGTAGTCTTTCCAACCATACTCGCAATTGTTTCAGCGAGAGGTGCACTGTCATATAAAGGTTGCTTACAGAGGCGATAAAGACGGCGGTACTTAGGAAAAAACCAGGCTAATTTTTGCTCCGGAAAAATCAACGGAGCCTGCTTTCTGAATACGGCCTCAAGCTGCCGTGCTGTTTTCCCTGAAGCAAGACCCAGAGCCAGAATCCCCCCAATGGAGGTGCCAGTTATCAGATCAAAGTAATCGCCAACATTTACGCTGGTATCACCTGTTTTCTGCTCGATTATCCGCTCAATCTCAGCGAGAACATTAATAGTAAAGAGCCCTCTCGCCCCACCGCCATTGAGACAAAGGATTTTAAGCTTCTCAACGTCAAACTGCTCCGACATCCTGCTCTCCAACTGATAACCGTTCAGAACAACTTAAATCTGGGCTGATCGGTCGATTTCAATGGGTGTTTATCCGAATTTTTTCAGTAGCATCACCTTACATGATGGACGCAATTAAAGTGCCAGGATGGTTGGTTTATTTCCTTTTTAGAACCGGAAACAACTAGCACTGTATTCAATGGAAAATGGATCTGCCAGCTTGGTAACAAGGCCCCAAAAAATCTGCCAGATGACATTCTCATCAAAAAAATTGATTAACTCATGTGATCTTGACCCGCCATCTCCGAACAGCTTTTGTATCTTAAGTTAACGATGTCCGCTGCCGCCGGTATTCCCTCGGGGAGTGATATCCCAGCGCGCTGTGCGGGTGGTTTTCATTGTAATGCGTGAACGCTGCTGCAAGGTTTTGCAGTGCTGTTCACACATCCGGTTTTGGCATGAACGCGATATAGTCTTCTTTCATCGTTTTCACGAACCGTTCGGCCATGCCATTACTCTGCGGGCTGCTCACCGCTGTTGTGCGGGGCTCCAGATTCAGCTCTCTCGCGAACCTCCACGTTTCATACGCGGTATACGCTGAACCGTTGTCCGTCAGCCACTGCACCGCTGTATCGGGCAACCTGTCGCCGAAGCGCTTTTCCACAGACCTCAGCATCACATCCTGCACGGTCGAACTGTCATAGCCTCCCGTGCTTGCTGCCCAGTCTATGGCCTCACGGTCGCAGCAGTCCAGCGCGAACGTTACCCGCAGTGTTTCGCCGTTGTCGCAGCCGAACTCGAAGCCATCTGAACACCAGCGCATATCGCTTTCTGCCACCGCTATCTTGCCCTTATGTTCACGCTTCGGTCGCTCTGGTTTGTCATGCAACAACAACAGGTTATGCTCGCTCATTATCCTGTAAAGCCGTTTGGCGTTCACAGGTGGCTGTCCCTCTGTGCGACGTTGCTTGCGCAGGATGCCCCACACGCGTCGATAACCATAACTCGGCATATCGCTGATGATGTCGAGGATAGCCGACAGTATTTCTTCGTCTGCTTCGTCATTACGCCGGTTACAGCGCTTGTCCTGCCAGTCGGCAGAACGGTTAATCCGCAGGGACAGCTTCGCACGCGACACGCTCATGGTGCGGCTGACCAGGGCTATTCCCCGTCCTTTGGCAACAAGGGCGCGTGCGCTATCCATTTTCGCGACTGGCCGTACTCCACGGCTTCTTTCAGGATCTCAACTTCCATCGTCTTCTTGCCCAGAAGGCGCTGAAGTTCCCGGACCTGCTTCAGAGCAGCAGTAAGCTCAGAAGCAGGAACGACTTCCTCTCCGGCCGCAACGGCGGTGAGGCTGCCTTCCTTGTATCTTGAAGACTGATTAAAATTAATACGATTAGATTTGGCAAAACGTATGCAGCCCGATGCCTTCCAGGGTTCAAGCCCGTATATCAGCGACTGGCGCATACGCTGAGCCACTCATCTGAAACCCGAACAGTTGTCCGTATTCCATAACGTATTTGCAAGGAGGGGTAAAAATGAGTCAGCCAAATCCACTTTGTGTGGGCATCGATGTTTCCAAAGCCACACTGGACATCGCTGCCAGCAGTGATGTTGCTCAGTTTACAGTCAGCAATGACTCTGATGGCTTTAACGCGATTATTACCGGACTGAGACGGCACTCCGTTGCTCTGGTTCTGATGGAGGCCACTGGTGGGCTGGAAGTTGCGGTGGCCTGTTCGCTTCAGGCCGAAGGTTTTGAGGTTGCCGTGGTCAATCCCAGGCAGGCCCGTGACTTCGCCCGTGCAATGGGATATCTTGCGAAGACCGACCGAATTGATGCCAGAGTCCTCACGCAGATGGCTGAGGTTATTAATCGTCACCCTGAGCGGAAACGCTTTATCAGGGCACTGCCGGATGCTGAACGTCAGGCCCTTGCTGCGATGGTGGTTCGCAGACGCCAGTTGATTGCGATGTTGGTGGCTGAGCGTAACCGACTGCATCCATCCCATCCGCAGAACAAGAAAAGCATTAATACCATCATTAAAGCGCTGGAAGATGAGCTTGTCAGGCTCGAGAAAGAAATGGACAGTCACATCCGTAACCACTTTAAAGAGATTGCTGAGCGCCTGAGCAGTATCAAAGGTGTAGGCACCATGACCGTTTCCGCGATGTTGGCGGAGATTCCGGAACTGGGAACGCTCTCCCGGCGCGAAATCAGTGCGCTTATAGGTGTTGCTCCTGTCAACCGGGACTCAGGGACTATGCGTGGCCGGCGAACCATTTTTGGCGGCAGGGCTGGCGTAAGATCAGCACTGTACATGGCTGCGCTTGTGGCAACCCGCTTTAATCCGGTGATAAAAACGTTTTATGTGCGCCTGCTTGCAGCCGGAAAGGCCAAAAAAGTGGCGCTGGTAGCCTGTATGCGTAAGCTGCTTACCATCCTGAACGCAATGCTCAGAAAGAACGAAGAATGGGATGAGTCGTACCACCACGTTGCTCCATAATTTTTACCTTCAAGACAGTTGCTGATATTGCCTCTTCCACCTAAACAGCAGGCTGGGCTGGTTTGGTGGATCCTGAGAGATAAAGCCCATTTCTGACACAGGAAGGACAAACTAAAAGAGCTTAAGGTCCGCTGTGAGCGAGGAGCGGACATTCAAGCTTTTGAATCAAAGTGCTCCTCGATATGTATCCCGAAATTCATATCATGGCTCTTATAGAGAATTTATTAGCACATTTTTAATGTTCTCTCTACTGACTCCTAAATTAACAAGTAAATCTGTTTTTTCTTGATCCTGATTGATGTTACGTAGCGCGTATCGCCAGATTGCACTTTGGGGAGTGTGTTTCAATATTTCTTTGAAATACTTAGCGTCAACATCAGAAAGAGAATGTCCGATTATTACTATCTGAGTGATTGAATTTAATGAATCAAAAAACACTCTCTTCATTTATTATTTCTGAGCAGTTTTTAAAGTTCGAATCAAACATTTCATCTAATAGATCATAACCTCCTCTCTCCCGAGTATCCTGGTCAACCCCTGGGGCGGGGTTAACAGTTTTAGTACGCTCCCAACCATGACCTAAAATGATTTCACTGCCATCATCAATTAATCCATGTATATGTTTGATATTAGATTCATTTATTGAGTAAAGTCGTTCTAAAGTGCTTGTGTAATTGAAGGTAAGAAAGATTGCTTCATTACCAAGACTTTTAAATTTTTTGTATCGTCCATCTTTGGGAACTTCAATCTTGCTAACCCAGTTACAAAACTGTTCCAGTAATTCGGTTGTCAGGCTTTTTGTTATTCTTTCGATTTCAAATTCATAATTATGGTGATCTCTGGCTTTAAAACCATCTGCTCCGTAAGAAGTTAAATATACCTCACACTCTTCAATTATGTTGTAGAAATCTATATCACCTAAAGATGATTCTAGTTCATACCATGATATAAATCGAAACCATTCCCTATTATGTATAATGTCAAAATTTTCCCCTTTAAGATTTTGGTTGTTGTTCTCAGTATGCTTAACTTAGTGTTTATATGAATTGCAAGCATTGATAATACCTTACTTTATATCAATAGAGCCCACCATGTAAAACGTATGATGTTATCAACATGAGAATTATTCCTACCTTATCCCTAAATCAACTTGAACTGAAAAAAATCGCGGTGTATTAATCAACGGGGAGCAGGTCATTTGTTCCACGGTGATGTGTTCATACTCAAATAGCCTGCAATGTGGGAGATTTGAGTATGGTTGTCACTTATAAGCAATAAACCGCCATTAACTCCATGTTCAGCGGCTAGCAGATTGTAATGAAATGCTAAAGCTTTTCTCCGTTAAATTTAAAAGCTTCGCTTCTTTTGATATCTCGCGACAATGATTCTAGCCCCGGATATATAAATGACTCCGTTATACCTAGAGCTTGCAAATCTTTAAGCATTTGGGGGATCACTTCATATGGTATAAATATTTTATGTATAATTTTACGAAGCTCATCGTAATAGTCTAATGCCCATATATTTGAACCATGTAATGTAAAGTGGCCCGATTGTGATCTTATTCTCGTATCAATATGACTTGATTGGACTGCAATTGGAAGAAAATTACAACTACCTTCTTTATTCATTGGGTCGAAGTAATGACTCCATTCATCAGCTTCTTCACAAATATAAATTTTTGATCGGTTTGAGACTGTTAAATAATTCAATTTTGATGGGCTTATGGCAAAAACAGCAGCTCCTTCCGAGCAAAACTCATCGCTTTCCATAAAATTTTGCGAGGGCGATTCGTTGTAATGCCTCTCTTCGTCAGAGGTAGGATTTGATTCGATAGCAAAAAATAACGCAACTAAGGCGTTTGTCGTCCAGTCTAACAGCCTGGTTGGTACACCATAGTGCTGCATCAAGAACATCCACTCAAAATTATTTGAGGGCTCTCGATTCAAAAAAGGAACCGCTCGAGACTTAAATTCATAAAACATATTTTCGGGACTAAGACCTGTTACATGACCGCCCTCTGAAAGTATCACCTGACCATTTTCGACCCTATTACCTCTGGCATCAGTTAAGGGAACGGTATCACGTAATACCGAGGGTACTAATCTATATGAAGCGCAAGCATGTCCTCTAAACCATATGTCATCGACTTCATTTACTATTTCTGTAACTGTTGAAACATAATCTGCTAGCGAGTTTACGGCATACTTAAACATGATCATCTCCTCAATAGTATGACTATTCTAATACAAACTAAGTGGTGCAAGAAACGTGCGATGATTGAATGACTGACTAAATTATTTACGAACGGTAGCACGCCTACGGCGTGAGCTCGTCTGCTGCGCAGCCGAAGTCCTTTCCACCTTCATCGACGCATTTTATACTGTGCATCATGTACATACCGCGACCTGCAAAGCTTCTGTTCCAGCACGACGAGGGCTGGGAACGCTTCCTCGAGAAGAATGGCCATCAGCTCACCGACTGGACCAAACTCTCCGTCGAGCGCATGCTGGCCTGCGGAACCTGCGCCATGGGGGTACGACGCTATTGCTGTAGTTCGCCTGACTGTACTCACTCACGCTTTCTCTGCCAGACTTGCAAATCCAAAGCCTGCAGCAGCTGCGGCCTCAAGGGCACCGAGCAATGGATCGCCGAACAGCAGCACATTCTGCCCGACTGCGACTGGCAGCACATCACCTTCACCATGCCTCACCTGCTGTGGCCTTTCTTCAACAACAACTTGCCGCTGCTCAACGACCTGTTTCGCTGCGCCACCCGTGCCATGCTCAGGCACGCGCGCAAGTGGGCATCGAGGTCGGCATCTTCTGCGCCCTGCACACTTACGGCCGCCAGCTCAGTCAGCATCCGCACATCCACGTCTCAATTACCCGCGGCGGTCTCGATACCAGGCACGGCATCTGGCACGATCTGTTCTTCAAAAAGCAGCAGGTTGAAGCCATCTGGCGCGGCGCGGTCATCCGTCTGCTGCGTGCCAGCTACGATCGCGTCAATCCCGGTAAGCTGCCCAATCTCGGCCATATTCGCGATGAGAAACAGTGGAAGCGCTACCTGCAGACGCAATATCAGCGCCACTGGAAGGTCCACTTCGCCAAAAAGACTCGCGGTGCCTGGCGCAGCATCAAATACCTCGGCCGCTACCTGAAACGCCCGCCGGTGGCGGCGTCGCAGCTTCGCCATTACCGTGGCGGCTCGGTCGTTCATCAGTACTATGACCACAACACGCAGCAGCATAAACGCCAGAAACTAACTCAGGAAGAGATGCTGTGGCGCTACGTCAGCCATATCCCGGCCAGGCATTTTAAAATGGTGCGCTACTACGGCTTCCTGGCCAACCGAAAACGTGGCAAGTTGCTGCCGAAAGTCTATGAAGCCCTGGAAATGACGCCACGCGAGAAACCGCAGAAGCCGGGGTTTGCGGTGCTGATGAAAGCGTTCCTGGGTACCGACCCGTACCAGTGCATCCTGTGCAAGGGCCGACTGCGTTTTGCCGGCGCCATGGCGGGCGAGCACGCCACAAAAATGCTCTCAGACAGGCTGCAGCGCATGGCTAAAAAACGATGGCTTCAGACCCCTTTTCTGGATAAATGCGCCTGAAAAATGGGGTTTAGCTTAAAAACAGAGCAAAACTGGCATTTTTCCGCATTACTCTGCGACAGCCCGCGCTATATGGGGTTCTTCCTTGCCACAGTTCATGGTTAGGAAACCCAATAAGAGCCGATTGAGTTTCCTAACCATCGAGTGGGATTTTTGAAACTGATGCTGACAGAGCGGTAATCCGGACAGCGCAGCTGAAAACCAGTCAAATAGGCACTGAATATAATACGGGAGCGCTATCCCGATTATGGACCGACATTTTAACATTGGCTAGAAAATCGTATTATATTGATATATTTTCTAATATGAGAGAGGTAAATTCTTTCATATCATCATCAATACTAGCTTTCATCCATCTCTCTGGGGATGAGGGCCAGCTAAGATTAATTCCCAAGTTATACAAAAATAATTCTATAAATAAGCGTAAGGTGCGGCCATTACCTTCGCGAAAAGGGTGAAGAAAATTTAAGTCAGTGATTATTTCCCCTAACACGTTAATGTATTCTTCCTTTTCATTTTTAGTGATGTTATCTATCCCCTTTGATAGGATTTTTTCATCTAAATCATTGATTCTATTAAATATTTTTTCACCCTCCCTTTCTATGTATGGGTTACTACAAAATCTAGTTTCACCTTTACTAATGTCAATATCCCTGATTTCACCAGCCCAACTGAAAGCACATAAGAACATTTTTCTATGTATTTTGCATAATGTGTTTAAACCATATGGGCGAAATATCTTTATTTCATCAATGACTAACATTTGCTCTGATATTATTCTTCTATCCAATAATTCATCATCTTTAATATTAAAATGATTTATCAGTACACCATGGTATTCTTTATAACAATACTTGTCAGTTCCATTATATTTCATGACATACCTCTCCAGATTTGAAATAATCAATTCCTTCGTATTTAGAACTGATGTACAGATTATATTTTCTTCTGGTTGCCGTGACTAGCCATAAGTATTTTTTAATGAGCGATATGTCTTTTATTCTAAGTAAGTTTGCAGTGCGGAATATGTCATTGCATTTAGCATAGATACGCAATTCTAATATCTTTGCCCACAAATGATCCCAACCTCTAGCTTTAATGGGGATAATCTCGTTTATACTTGCTTTTACTTTATTAAATGGTCCTTTCTTTTTCAATTGCTCTAACGTTTCAATCTCGCTAAGTATAATCATTTACACCCTCCTGAATTATAATGCATCTTATTAACAATTATACCATCTATCCTCTTTTTTATGTAAATAGATTTTTACATTAAATCCATTTACTTATGCTTCATTTATCTTCTGGATTCTCAATAATTTCAATTGCCTACCTTGTTTCGGTTTCCTCTGCACAAGTTGTAAAGTCTCGAAGATTGTTAGACTCTGAAGTCTAACAGCAGTGAGAGCCTCGTGAATGCCGCTTCAGCGGCATAAAGGCGCCAGCTGAAGTTGAATGGAGTACCGCGGGTAAATGGCGCCGTCGCCCGGCGCAGCCGGCTGCTGTTTTGACAGGTTCTGCCTATCCCACCCCCCACCCTGACAAGCTATACCCGCTCAAAACGCCTCAGGAGCCTCTGTACGCGGTCGGAGTGGTCCCGACAAGGCGACAGCCGCAGTCGGGGCGTATCTCCGCGTTAGCGGGCCGGAGGGCCGCTTACGAGCGTGTACCAGACAACTGACCACAGCTCCCTCCACAGCGATGAAGAAGAATAGTTACAACACCCATCATTAAAAGCGACACTACTCCCGGCCTTCGGCCGGGGGCGGCGGCGCTTTTCAGTGGTGGGGAGGGGCACCTGGCCGGCAAACCGGCGCTGGTTTTATGATGAGCTTCCTTATGAATGCTGTAACTAATTTGGTTCTCCGGTCGGGGCCCGTCGCGAAGCGATGGGAGCTACTTTTATCTGAGCGACGCGGACGCTTGCGGCCGCTGTAAGCGAAGGCCTCACTGAGTTATTCACAGAGCCGGCAAAGACAAAAGATCTCCCTGCAGCTTGCAATGCAGGGGATTAAAAAAGTGGGGTAAGACTATTTTGCAGGTTTGCTGTTACCCTTTTGCTAAATTCCCTGTTTATTCATTTGCGGGTTTTTGTGGATAAGTGAAAACCTGGTGCGAACGTCACAGGGTATACGTGCTCAAACCAGCGATGGTCCGACGGCCGGAACGTCAGATGGATAAAAACCAGGCAATTTCATGAATCCGGACAAACGCCAAAAGCCCCGGGCAGGGGCATAGAAAAAATAGCTAAATGATATCCGTCAGGACGGCGGAGCCAGGGCCAGCTCCAGCTGATACAGGTTCTGAATGGCCAGCTGCTGCAGCCGCTCCGTTGTACACCAGTAAGCCTCGTCTGCCGGCATTGTCTTCAGGATATGAAGCGACATTTCGTGAATCTGGCGCTCACGAGAATATCTGGCCAGGCGGTTAGCTCGTTTACGCTCGGCGCCACGCTGCCGACGGAACCTCAGTGCATCGAGAGTTTTTTGACGGTACCAGCGCTCACGTGCTGCACGCGGGGAGATCTCCTCATCTTCACGCAGAATCCCCTCCTCGATAAGACGACGACGATCTTCGCTTTGCCGGAGTTTTTTTTGTTGTTCCGCATCAAGTTTTTCCAGATCCACTCCCAGCATCTGAAACCCTAACGCGGTGATATAGACGTATTTAGGAAGCCAGGTACGGGATTCCCTGTCCCAGCTATTTTCTTCAGATACAGCCAGGACACCAAAACGAACCTGTTCGTCAATCAACCGGGACAGACGTGAGACTGTTACCTCTGTTTCCGGAATAACTTTTCCATGACTGTCTTTCTGGCTGAGTTCTTTTGCCAGACGAGAAATACACATACCGACCGTCAGCTTGCCGGCATCACAGAAGCTGATCAGCACTGGCCAGATAGCATCCAGCAGACGTTGCTTTTCCGGCCGGAAGCCATACCGGCGGCCAGCCCGACGACGTTCCCTGACGTACAGCGGATGAAGCGATACGTGCATACGCAGTCGCACCTCACCAGTGGTGCGATCTTTTTGAACAAGACGGTTATAGGCGTGCCCCAGCTGGCCACCCAGTTTTTTGTAATGCTCCGGTCGAAACCAGGTCGGGTTTTCACATTTGGGTTTTGTGGAGTGCTCGCCGCGCCGGCGACGGGTAGATTTCTTCTCCGGGGAAACCAGAAAAGATGCCACATGGCCGTCCTCTACCCCCTGCCAGAAACGGATCTGTTCATCCATATCCAGCTGACTCCAGTGTTGCGGATTGTGCGCATTACTCATCTGCACTCTCCCTGCCGCTGTTTTTGGCGGCCAGACACTTCAGTCTGGCTTCGCTCAGAGAGAGTGGAAATACGCCAAGAAATTCGAACAGCTTAGGGGTGAAAAAAATCTCAGCAGTTGAATAGCAATCCGATGAGCAGGCAACAAATTCAAAATCTTTTTCCAGCGATTCCAGTGCCCTGATTGCTCGTGTAATGGACACTTCGCCAGAAAGAGATTTAGTTGCAAGTCCGCACTCCAGGGCAATCTCCCTGAGTGAGCGCAGAACTTTATTTGACAGGGGATCGTAATAAAAACACATCGCCATGAGCAACGCATTCATCGCTCTGCGGCGCAAAAATGGGGGTTTACGTTTTCGTATTCCGTCCCTACGCGACATCGCTGATGCGATATCGAAACTGAAGCTTTCAGTGAAACCATTGGCTTTTACCATAAGTTTCAGCGAGAAAGGCCAGGGAGTGTAGTCCTGGGGAACCGTGAAAACAGGTTCAGGATTGTTTACCTGAACATACTTGCATGAGCTTTGTTGGTTATGATCAGTCACCGCTTCCTGCGCTTATGTTGCACAGAAGGAGCGAATGACACAGAAACTGAGCTTGAAGTTTTCTGAGCATGTACATATACTCCCTGCATAGAGCAACAGCTTCTATGCAGTTTATGAGGGCCCCGTTAATCTTTTCCTTCCGCCAAGATTGAAGAAGATTATCGGGGTTTTTACTTTCTGGTTCCGGGTAAACATCCACAAAACCAGCTCCCTGCCACCTTATGGTGTGGCCAGCCAAGAATTCTAAACGTTCAGTAATCTAGCACTCATAGCAGGCATGATCAAGAATGTGACGTCGTTACGTCGATTCCTAGTTTCGCAGATTCCCTTTCAATCAGCCTCTCAATCATTGCTGCCTGAGTAATTCCTTCATTCTCACACATGATTTGAAGCTGGTTTTTAAGCTTGTCCCGCACAAATACTCTCACCTCTTTGTGCGTCGCTTTTTTTCGGGCAACAGCTTTCTGCTGACGTTCTGCCGCAGAAACAGGGTTGCCCTTCCTATAGGGACGTTTAGATGAGGAAGTAACTCCGTTAACGACCTGTGACATCTCTGCCTCCTCAAGCATATAACTGAATACTTGAACAAAGATACTACACGTCGCTGGATGCAGCGAGAGTTACGTTATTTTTTGTTATATAACCTGCCCTTGTTGGCGCAATGAGCAGGCTATTGAGCGAGGAGGTTAATACGAGGAACTCCAGTCTTTTCCCATCTCCCACCGAGTTTGCCAGTGCTGGAGATAGCGTTGAGCAACGACTGGTTCATCCCACACGACTAGCACGTTCTCTGAATTGAACCGATCAGCGGCTCGAGTGTAGTTAAAAGACCCCACTTCAACATTACGGCCGTCAGCAATAATGACTTTATCGTGCATGATTTTGTACTGCGACACTGTGCGAACCGGGATACCGGCATTGACCAGAAGATTCATGGCCGCCAGGCTCGCCTGGTTTTGCTTGCCGGTATTGGCTTTCCAGTCCAGAACCACTTTCACATCGAGACCACGCTGTTTTGCCCTGACAAGCGCGCCGGCGACTTCGGGTGAGGTGAAGGAATAGCCCATCAGCCGGATTTCCTGCTGTGCAGAATTAATAGTCTTCAGGACCAGCTGCAGAGCCGTTCCTTCCGGCGAATACCCCGTCTCGATGCTGGCGGCATACACGGCCGGAACTGGTGCAAACAAAGACAGGCTGATAAGCCCGGACAGACAACATCTGCGGAGCGTACGGTTCATTTTTTTCACAGTATTTCCTTAACGGGTGTTTAAGAAACGCCGGGAGCGGGGAAACTGGCTTTTCCCCGTTCCCGGGGTTGGACAACGACGCGATGCGGAGGCGTCAGGATTTTGTGGTATGACGAAACCAGTAGCAGACGGGTCCGTCGCCGGTATCGTGGACAGATCCCAGAAACCAGCCATCATCATCCGGTGGCTCCGGTATCCAGCCACGGGCATCCGGGGCTTCATCCGTAAATCCGGCAGCGAAAGCTTCAGGCGCTTCATCGCGCATTGTTATCACAAAGCACTGGAGTTTATGGGTTCTGAGCCAGTAACTTAATTCTGCGGAAGTTTCACAGCCACTTCGTACCAGCGCAGGATGTGTCCAGTACCCCTGTTCATCACGTTTCACTTCAGCGGCGATAATCATTTTTCTTTCTCCTTGTGTTCGCTATGCTTTGTCGTTGATTTCATAACGGTTATGGATTTTTCTTCAGCACCGGCTTCCCGGTATTTCAGAAACTCTACGACCTTTCTTACCAGACTCTCCGAATCCCGATCGCGTAGTAGTGGAATGCCGGCCTGCCTCAGAACCTCTTCCAGCAGAATATCGCGCCGGATACGGTGTTTTTTCTGGTGTGAGGCATCATCCAGTTCAACTGCGCCGATGATAGCGAAGGTATGGATGTCAACGATGACCACATCGCAGTGCCACTGTGATGCCATCCGGAAGAGTTGCCACCAGGTCCGGGATCGTGGCCGGATATGGGGAGAGAGTGTGGCAATATCTGCCACCCGGACCTGAGGACACAACAGCCAGCGTGTTCGGCTGGTATGCCTCAGCAATGCCCGGAAAAAATGTTGTTCCCGTGGCGTCATCAGTGTGTCATTACCCACCCAGACCCGCTGGCGACACAACCGTTGCTCAGCCTCTGAGGGGCGAATACCCAGGGCTTTCAGTGACCTCAGAACCGGGGAAGTATTCGTTACTGCGCGTCCTTTCAGAAGCAGCACCAGAAATCCCAGCAAACTCAGCACAACAACGGTACTGCCCGCCATCATTAATATCTTTGCCATGTATTTTATTCCCTGATGTTCCTTTCTTTCCCGATGCGTTTTCCTGTCGTCTTCCTCATCTTTCTGTCCCTCTTCTGATAAGGCAGAACTCTGCCGGCAGCCTGTCGAGCAACGCGCGGCGAAATACATTCGGCAGTCCTCTCCCGGCTACAACATCAGCAATCAGAACTGATATGACGCTAATCTGCAGGAAGTGGCACAGGACAAAACCAATCTGATGCACCAGTTCCGCAGCAGGCATATTACGAAGAGCATTAATCAGCCGGATGGCATCCTGTGGGGAACCCCAGGCGAGAATACCGATACCGACCAGCATCACCGCCGGCGTATACAACAGCCCCCGGCTGATAACCCGTCCGGTCAGGCCTGTAAGCTCACACCTTTGCTGGCGAAACATCTCATCATCCCGGAGGATTTCCCATTCCAGCCGGGCCTTTTCATGGCGCGGCACCTCGGCCACCACCTGAATACCGTCGCGAATACTGACCAGCGGTGAGACCTCTGGCTTTCTCATCCGGTCGATGTGCCGGGTGTACAGGGCAAGGCCTGCCCAGAACAGCGCGACAGATAACGCAACCAGATAAAATCCGCTTGCCCGGGATACAGGAGAAAATAAAACCATCTGAACCAGTGCCAGCGCGCAGCCGTATAAATAACAGAATAACTGCTGCTCAGGGCGCAGAATGAAATATCTGAACATATTGATTCCTTTTTAGATAAAAATAACATTCACAGCCGTCTTAATTTCATTATCGCCAGACCACTGTTTTCTCATACACCGCAATCACACCACGCCTGATTAATTCCTCTTTAACGCGACCATAAAGCGCCATGCCTTTTGTATTACCGGACAGGGATTTAATATAATTCATCAGGGATGAAGTATTCGCCGGGCGGTTCCCTGCAGATTTTTTACTTAATGACTGGACTTTATCGGTCAGGTGCAGCACTTCATCGTTACTGATTACCATAGGTGCCGCCTTCGGTTTCTCTGCAGAGCAAGGCGATGATATACGGCAACATCGTCTCCCCGCCCTGCATAGCTCGGCAATGACGCCATCATAGCCTTTATCATTCGAGATAATATGAAATATCATCTCTTCCGGTGCAGTCGCGCTAAGTCTTCCCAGCTCAAACACCAGATGGAAGTCCACATTATTTTTTGACACATTCGCAATCTGGAATACGCTTACCGATATATCACCTGCATACGTTACAGCTGGAAAACGTATAAACTCCTGCTGAGGCCCGGTAAATAAAATAAGGCGTTCATAACGGGACAGACGGACACTTTCAAGTGTACCAATATTTTCATAATCTACGAGAGCAATAATTTTTTCAGTCATCGTCATCCAGAATCTGTCTGCACGGACAGTTATGATGCCGCAGCCTGTAATGCGGCAAATATAAAATGAATACCTGTTGCTATTTCAGGCATACCCTCAGCTAATTTTCGTTACATCTATTAGCTGAGGATTCCCAGGTATAATTATCAGGAATGGGTAAATATAATTAAAGGGTCTGACTCATCTTTCGTTCAGCCCGCAGCAGCTCCTTCATCATGCGCTCACTGGCGTACTGCGCTTCCTCTGCAGTGACGGTCGCGACGGCATTCCCCTGCAGATCATAGCGGGAGGCCCCCACCTTCATCCGGGACAGATACCCCGCAGACCGGGTCAGACTCTTCAGGCACTTAATCACCTGTTTATGCGACAGCGGCAGGTCGCGGTTCACAATGTCGGCGAACAGCTGTTCACGCATACCCGTTGCCAGCAGACGGGGTGAGTTTCCGTCGAACAGCTGTGGCCAGAATGCCTTCAGGGTCATGATGGCCTGTTCCGGCGGCAGCAGGCGAAGATAATGCACCGGAGGTGGCGTCTTTACCGCTTTAACCGGCACCGGCGCAGCGTTGCGCGCGGCGGCTTCGGCCGCTTGTTTAACCTTCTCAAGTTTCTCTTTTTTTGCCTTCCAGGCCGGCGGGGACGAGACCACCACGACCTTCTTTCGGCGCACCACACCAGGAGCAGGGGTCGCCTCTGCGGAGGTCGTACTGTTCTCCGCCGGTTTTCGTTTCAGGCTCAGTACAGGGCGTTTTTCTTCACTCATAAGGGGCCATATCAATAAAAGCTACAGGTCTGAGGTATACGATACGCTAACGGTATCATCGTTTCACCTCGCAATGCAGTGGACACAACGATGATGTCCCCTTTGTCACGTTTACGGGCAATGTGCCCGCCCCCGGACCTGTGTCCGGTTTTTTTTTACATCGAGACGACAATACCGAGTACCGCCAGGTGCACGGCATAGAACATCACGAAGAACTGCCGCGGCCAGAAGCGTTTCACACGTTCTCCGGCAGATGAGCACACCATCAGCGTCAGCAGCGCAATCGCCAGCCCGGCCACTGATTCACTCACGTCATGCATATTCATCAGCAACACCATGAGGGCCCACAGCACCCCGTATCCCAGCCGTTCCGGTGCATGCTGTGCGCGACAAAGCAGCCAGCTGGCGGTGAGCATGCCCACTCCGGCCATGCCGTAGCTGCCGGTTGACAGGGGTATCCAGGTGACCAGCAGTCCAGCCGCCGGGAGGGTGTAATACCAGGACGGCTGGCTGACCCACCGCAGGACCTGGCCCGTAACGGCAAAGGCAAACAGAATATTCCCGGTATACCACGGGTATCCAATAAGCATAAACGACACCTGGGCGACCAGCGCCCAGCCCCACAGGCTGTTCAGTTGAGACTGGCGTATTTCCGCGTGCCGTGCCAGATTCATTCCCCATGCCAGACCGAACAGCGGAAAACAACCACGTCCCAGCAGGCGCATCACTTCATTGTTTCCGGCCAGCAGTAAGCCGGTGTGGTCAGTCACCATCAGTACCAGTGCGACCGTTTTAATCATATCCGTTTGTCCCGGTGTCCAGGTCAGCAGGCGCTGAAGCCAGCTGTCTGTCGCGCCTGGAAATGTGTATTGTGCTCTCATATTTTTTTCCTTTTAGCGCACCGGCAGACTGCCCGATTTTAATCGGGGAGGCTGCCGGTGCAGACAAGCCGCAGGCGCGTCAGTCGCCCCCGAGTGTTTTCTCGCGGTTAAGGTCACGAACCATGTCACGCTCCACAGCCTGCAGACGCTCACGCTGCAGACGTTCTGAGGCCACCTGCTGAATCGCCGCCTCCTGGCGCCGGAACTGAGGATCATCCGGTAGCGTCGTTTTCTCCGTACCCGGCCGGTCACGCTCCAGTCCGCGAATGACGTCCCCGATAACCTCTTTCACCCGGTCCGCCGGCTCGCCGGCTTTACGCGCCTCCCCGGCCACTTCCCGGGCAGTCTGTTCCGCCTGTTTTTCCATTTCCCGGCGCTGCTGTTCTTCAGCCGCCCGCTGTGCCAGTACCTCTGGCGGGAGGATAATGTCAGCCCCGGCCTGCGGTACCGGAGCCACCGGCGCAGGTTCAGCCCATACCCGCCCACCGGTCATGGCCCCGGGGTTCCAGGGGCGGTCATCACCGGCCAGCCGCACCACCACCCCCGTATCGGGATTGTCGCGGGCCATTCTGACGCCCTCCCCCATATTCCCGGCCAGCAGGCTTTCTCCGTTGCGGCTGTTCTGCAGCGCCACGAACCGGGCGTCTTCATTGCCCATAATTCGTCCCTCTCCGCCGATAGCCTCCAGCCGTCCGTCCCGATCGGTCAGCGGGCTGAGCCAGATACCGGCGGCTTTCCCGTTTTTATCAAATGCCGGCAGCGCCACATGCGGCTGAGGGTACTTTTTCCCCGGAGAAATGAATTTTCCCGGTGAACTTCCCTGTGCCAGACCGGACTGCTGCAGGGCTGCCCGGCCCGCGGCGGTTTCATCCAGTGGCCTTGCCCGCCCGAACAGCAGATCGGCTGTTTTCACCGCCCGGTCGTTACGGGGTTCAAGAATATCGTGCGCCGTCGCTTTCTCAGGTGAATGCTTGATGGCCTTTATCCAGCCCTCACGGTTGTCGGTGTAGACCTGAACATGCTGTTTCATGCGGGATAAAGCCACATAGGCAGACTCAAAGCTGGCCATCTGTTCCCGACCACCGGCCACCCCTTCCAGCGCGATGGCATACGGCTCGCTGGCCCCCTGGGCGCCGTGGGCGGTGATGGCGTAGGCGAGGTCGATATGCTGCTGTGCCTGCTCCGCCTTCGGGGTCAGCGTACGGGTGATTTTGCCATCAGACAGCGTGACACTGTCACCCGAAACAGACTGCACTTCCCAGATACTGTTGGCCACATAGCCGCGCTCCGGGTCACTTTTGCTGAAGCGCATTCGGTCCCCCTGAGACACGGTGATCTTTTCCTGACGATAGAGCGTGACGCCTTCTGCCGATGCCTCCCGGGGTGAGATAAATCGCTCCTTTCCTTCACTGTCTGTCAGGGTGATCAGCTGATTATCCTTATCCACTTTGCTGATACGGTGGTATACGTTATCAACCAGCGCCACCGCCTCCTTGTGAGCCGTCCAGGTCGACAGTTTGCGCAGTTCACCGTCACGGATGTTACTCGTGACCAGCACCGGCAGGGTGATTTCCTCTTTGCCGGTTTCCCCGTTCTCCCGCCGTGCGTCATGGATCAGACTGTTCAGCGCCCGCCGGTCCTTATTCAGATGGGTGATCACCAGCGTCTGCGACTGTGCCTCCGGGGTCCGTCCGGTATAGTCCTTCACCAGCGCCTCGTAGAGTGTCGCGGGCTGACCTTCCGGCAGGGTTTTCCCCTCGCTCAGCGCCTTTTCTATCGCCTTTTCCTGCTTTGGCGTGAATTCCACCACAGAACTGCCCGGCGCCCAGGCGCCTTCTTTTCTCGGCACCTGCTCCGGCGTGACCTGCTCAATGGTGGTCAGGGCGCGGTGCACATCCCGCTCAATCAGGCTGTAGACCGCCGGTCGCAGCTCAGGTACCTGGCGCACAATCTCTTTCATGATGGCAACGTCGGCGGCGCTGCGCTGCTGCGTCAGCCTGAACGGCTGGCCCGACGCGATGGGCGGCAGCTGGTCGGTATCCCCGCTGGGCACCGCCCGTCCACCGCCGGCGGCGATGAGGGAGTGGGCTTTTGCCATATCGGCCAGCCCCACCATCGAGCTCTCGTCGAGCAGGAACAGGGTGTTGCTGAAATCGGGTGTCTGGCCATTGCGCTGCAGCAGCTGCGTGTCGTGGAGGAACGACGCCGTCGTGCGCGCATCCACGCCGGCACTCTGCATTTCCCCGACCGCGCGATGCGTCGGCGCCAGACCGATGACGCGCGGGCGGGTCTCTTCCGGCAGCAGACTGATGGCACTCATGACTGCCCGGAACTGGGTGGTTTTCCCCACCCCGGCATACCCCTGAACCACCGTGAACCGGTCCGTGCTCTCCAGAATCATCCGGGTCGCCGCCCGCTGTCCGGCGGTCAGGTCCGTCATCAGACTGGCCGGCACGCGGTCCATCAGGGGGGCCACCGCGTCTTTACCTTCCAGCACGTGGGTCAGGATGCTTTTTTCGGCGTCCCAGGTCTGACGGGAAATCAGCAGGTCATTGCCGTAGCCGTGCGCCACCGGTACATTCAGCAACTGCCCCGACCTGATTTGTGCCTGGATGGTCGTGTCGATGTCCGCCATCGAAACCTTCCCGCCCCCGGTTTCCATTGCCGTCGCCAGCAGCTGGGGCCGGGAGAAGGTCAGGTCCTGGCTCTCAAGCAGCGGGATGGCCAGGTGAATGGCCTGTTCTGCCGGGGTATGCAGCCCGGCCTTCTGCTGCGCAATGGCCGTATCCAGGTCCGTCTCGCCGGATCGGGACTTCAGCTGCTCTGAGACCACGCTGAACGCGGTATGCCGCGACAGCTTCTCCGTCGTGCGCGCCGCATCCTGCGCCGAGTACAGCCGGAGGTGACTTCCGCTCTGTGCCAGCTGGTTGAGGGTGGCGTTATCCAGCTCAAGCTGCGTCACCGACGCAAAGACCGTTGCCGTCTCGCTAACCGACCTGCCGGGACTTTCCACCCAGCCGTGGCCGACTTTAATACCGTCAAACACGCCCGCGCCCGCGGCCAGGGTCTGCGTGGTTTTCTGCCCCGGCCGCTGTACCGTCAGCTGCCCCTCCTCCACTTTCATCACCGTGATGCTTTCCCCGCCTTTCAGGCGTGTGTCCGGTATCTTCCCAAGCACCGCCAGACGTTCCCCCTCTGCCACCGGCAGTGTATCTGCCCGGAACAGCGTCCACTGGCTGTCGACCGCGGAAACCTTCAGATCCAGACGGACCCCATCCCGGTCTTTCAGGGTCAGCATATTGCTGCTCGCGGTCACCCGGTCAATGACAAAGCGATCGTGCGTCCGGGTCTCCGGATCCCAGCGTTCCATCACCATCCCCTCCCGGTAATAATCCCGCACGCCCCGGCTTTTGCTGTCCAGCCACACCGGCGTCAGGGCTGTAATGGTCGTGTCTTTCTCACCCAGCACCCCCTCCTGTCTGAGGGAGTCACGGATGAGGCCGTTGAGTACGCTCTGTTCACGGGTCCCGCTGATTTGGGCCACGCTTTCCTGCCCTTCACGCACGCTGACGGCAAACTCCTGTGCCAGCCGGCTGTAGCGTGCTCCTTTATCCGGTTCACTGATGATGTCGGCTGTGGTCTGATGGCCACCCTGCCAGCGATACGTATTCACGCCGCTGTCCTTCAGCACCGTCAGCGCGCTGCCGGTCCCGCTGCGCTTCCCGCTGTCGGAGAGCAGGACCTGCACGTTATGGCGCATCGCGCCATCGAGCAGGGAAATCGTTTCCTTCAGGCTCAGCTTCTCCGCCTGATCCACGATGAGTGTTCCGCCCGGAATAAACGCCGTCCCGTCCTGCAGGGCGGATTTACCGGTCACCGTTTCCCCGGCCAGACGCACATCACCGGCGAGAAAATCACGTGAGCGGTTATCGGCCGCCAGGATATGGACATCACGCCCCTGCTCCCGGGACATCAGGGTTAACTCGGCCACCCGCTCCCGCTGGCCGGTTGCACCGCCCTGACCGGAAACGATACCCATTACCGGGCGATCCTGCGCCAGCACGCTGACGGCATCGCTGAAAGGAACCTGGCGCACCACAGACGCATCGGGCGTGACGGAGACATGATTCTGGCGCTGCACCTCCTGACTCAGGGCTTTGACGGCGAGTTCATCGAGAACGTGGATGTTTGAGGTGAACAGCCCTTTCTCGCGATCGAGAGGGATAAGCTGCTCCCGTTCAATGGCGGCATCGATGCCCTTTCTCGCCAGCTCAAACACACCGTCCTTCGCCTCCAGCTGGCCGACCGTGCGTGCCAGCAGGTCGGCATACGTGAACTGCACCTTGCGGTCGCTGAGACCGGCAATCGCTTTCGTCACCACATCCGTGATATCCGGACCGTCAGTGTTCACCGGCGCGGCAGGTGCACGGGCCAGCTCTGCGGCTCGCGCATCGGCGGCCTCACGGTACCCCCGGATGTCAAACCCGGTCTCCTTCAGCGTGTTCATCCACTCCACCATCTTCTCTGCCGGATCGATGGCTTCTTTCGACTTGCGGGTATCGAGCGCGGCCACATCCCGTGACTTCAGGGAGGCATCGGGTCCTGCAGCCTCCCGGAGCTCCTGACTGCGCGTGGAAAACGACTCAACCGGCACGCCCTCCATCTCCCACATGCCATTCCGACCCGCATCGACTGTCTTGTAACCCATAGACTCAACATCGGCCCTGAGAGAGTTCTGGTATATCTTTCCGAAAGCGATGCGGTTGGCCAGTATGGTTTCGGAGAACCCGGTTTTACCGACGGTATCGCTGGCCAGCGTCTGCCATTTATCGCCGTTCTGTGTCGCGTTGATAACCACGCTGTGTGTGTGTATCTGTGGATCCTGAGCGCGCGATGTATCATGGTTAAAGCGGGCAATAATCAGATTCCCGGTCAGGACTGTTTCAGACACGCCATCTTTCTTTACCCGTGTGGAAGCAAGGGACTCCACCTGGTTAAGAGCCACTGTTACCGCGCGATTATGAGCATCGATAAGACGCTTATCGCCGCCCAACATAGCCAGCATCGATACACTTTTCGGTGCCGAGAACGTCAGGTCATAACCGGGCCGGTGCTTATTCACGCCATCCTGTATCCGGGTCAGGTCGCTGCCATCAGGAAGTTTTCCCTGCAGAAGCTCCGTGAAGACCTGCTTGTCTACCTTTCCTTCAAGTCCCAGCAATTCTGCGCCTTTACCCTGCCAGCGCTCCTCCATGCTCCCGATGACGTAGTAATTGTCTTTCTCTGTGTAGTAGTTACCGGCACTGCCCGCCGATTTAACCTGGCTGAAACTGAGCATCAGATATTCCCTCCAATCTCGACATCATCCTGCTCATCGTGCCGGTGGCTGTGGTTGATATTGACTTCCTCACGCCGCTGCATATCCCGCTGTGTCTGTTCATCTGCCAGCCAGGCGTCATACGCCTGCATGTCCTCGATGACGCCGTCCTCGTTCATGCCGGCCGGCAGCATGTCCTGTCCCTGTTCCGCGGACTGCTGTGCCAGTTCCTGTTCTGTCCCGCCTGCAGCTGCAGCAGGGGTACCGGCAGATGATGCTGTTGCGGCAGCAGCGGCTGCTTTTGGTTTGAGCAACGGTATGGGCGTGACCGGCAGGACGGGAGGCTCCGCTGCCGGACGCTTTGTTGTCGGCGGCGCTTTTACCGGTGCAGGAGATACCGTCATTTCTGCTGGCGCAGGCGGGCTGACCGGCTCAGGTTGTTCACCGGCGTGACTGTCTGTATCAGCTGGCCCGGGTTCCGGCGCATCCGGCGTGAAAAGCGCCCGGGCAAGGCTGCCTTCAGCTTCCCGGGCCTCAAGCAGAGCACTGAGCCGAGCATCCACCCGCTCATCGAGAGTGCGGGGAATAAATCCCTCGGCAATTTTCGGACGCGGCTTGTATTTGAGGGCCAGCTTCACGGCCGGATATGGCCCGGGCAGCGTGACGTAACAGGACAGGTCAGGCAGCGTCTGAATATCGGAGTAACTGACCAGCGTTTCCCGCTCTTTTTCTTTCCCGGTCGATACACCATCACGCACCGGGTCAGCGCCGTAAGAGTACTGCTCGCTGGCTTTGAGGATTTCCTTTTCGCCAATTTCACCGGCAGCAAACTCCGCGATCTCCCTGCTGGGTGAACGGAAGAAGGCCCGGGTGTTCATTACGTCAAAGAGCGTGGCGGCAGGCTTAACGCCATAGATGTCTTCCAGCTGGGCATAGGACTGAATACCGAAAACATAACAACCACCAAATTTACGCGCCTCAGGGAGGATTTCGACCAGGTCAGGCAGCTTGTGCAGCGTGGGGAGCTCGTCGGCGAATATCCACACGCGCCGGTTACGGTTCTCCCCCATCGCCAGCAGGCCGCGGATGGCAATTGACAGCCACATCGAGATAACCGGCTTCAGGGAAGCATGGGTGTCGGCGTTGGAGGAGATAAACAGCCAGCCATTGGGTCTGTCCTCACGGACACCGCGCATCCAGTCCCGAATAGTGAACGGCTCCCCGTTCTTCTCGATGCCCTGCAGGTAGCGAATAGCCTTGACGTAGTTGGTCAGCACGGCACGAATGGAGATGGCCGTTTTCTCAATTTTCTCTTCAACCAGGTTCGCTGCCGGCGTGTTCTGCAGATAAGCGCGCAGCTTGTCGATTTTAATGGACAGCATGGTATCGACCAGCTTCTCGTAGCTGCGATCGTCGTCTTCGCGCATCAGATACGCGCCTTCGGCAAAGATAGTGCGACCGGAGCCCTGCCAGAACGGGTCTTCTTTGGTACCCATCGGGATAAGGGTGTTGGAGATGTTGTCGAAGTCCGGCAGCGTCAGGCACTCTTTCCACAAATCCCAGGCAGCGCAGCGCGAATCCAGCGGGTTGAGGATTTTATCCAGTGACGGGTCGTAATAGCTTTTGACGAACTCACAGGAGCGATCGTAAATGATGGCCATATCGCCACGTGCACGCACGTAGTTCAGTAGCCGGCGGATCACTTCTGATTTACCGGAACCTACGGTACCGTGGAGGCAAAAGTTCTGGATTTCGGAGTTTTTAAGAATAGGCAGATCGCCAATTTTAATATCGGAGGCCATACCATCACGCTTCATCTGACGGGCCACTTCTTTGGGCTTATCGGAAAGCTGGCGCCCGCCGGTATTCTCATCCTCACTCTGCTGTTTCCCCTGGCGGCCCAGCACCCAGCTGGCGATGAAGAACGTCACGATACAGATAACAAGAGAAACCACGGCAGCAAAGACGAAACTGGTCCACAGCTGCTCTCCGCACCAGATAGTATATTTATCAGCCAGGATTTGTTCTGAGGTATATTCCAGCGACTGGCCGTAATACTGAATGGTGTATACCGGCTGGGAACGAATAATATCGCGCATCGGACCCAGCGTCGTACACCACCAGTATACGCAGCCGTTCACAAAGGTTTGCCAGCTGAGCCGGTACATCAGCATCAGCCCGCACAGCACCCAGAATAAAATAAACAGCACGTAGAAAATAATATTGGCAATCTGACCAAACATGCGAAAGCGCATATTGGCGATCTGACCGCCCTGCGTCATATCTTTGGCATTGAAACTCATGGCACTAATCCGTCAGTAAAGTATTAGGGTCGGAAGGACAAATTAATCAGCGGAAATACACCGGCACAGAAAACAGGATTACAGTCATGCCCGGATCCATAGATGACCAGGCCGGATACTGACTTCTATTAAGAGGTTATGCAGAAGGTATAGCCCTCTGAGCCAGGGCAGTGCCCGCCTTTAATATACGACTTCGCCACCTGCCGTCCGGCCTCATCGACCAGGGCATACAGTGTGGATGGCAATGTTTCAGTCGTGTACTGCAGGCAGACGCAGTAGTATTTCACCGGATGTTTAATCATATCCGGACGTTCAAACCAGCCGGTTGACGGGAAAATCCGTGTGCCGAAGAGCCTGTCAGAAGGAAACTGAGTCTGCACGGACCAGGCAAACACGTCGTTAGCGCTGTCGCGGCGATTGACGCCGGGGATATACAGATTTTCTGCTTCGCGGACAACACGGGAGGCAAGAGAGGACAAGGCGGAGTCATCCGTGCTGGCCGGGCCTTCCACACATATGGAAAGATGGAAGTATTCCGGTTTGCTCTGTACTTCTGGCTTTGCATCGGAAATAACTGACGCCGTGTTTCGCTTACGCTCCACGGAAGACGTCATTATTTTTCGGAAAAAGACACCTGCGATGAAAACAAGCAGAAGAATAACTAACGCGCTGCAGATATACATGATGTGGTCACTGAAGAGAGAACAGACCTCGCGATGTGACAGGGAATCAATTCCCCCCGCTGCAGGATGTGGGTAAATATCGCCAGGCATCAGTTCATGTGTATCAAGAGACCTGACAGGCACAGATATTGTCATAAATAACCTCTGTTCAAATAAAGACGAAAAGACTCCGCCGAAGGCGGCAACGCCTCACAGATGCACAAATAAATTGCGCAACTGTTCACCGTTTAGATGTGGAATTAACTGATTATTTGACGAATGAATTCTGACACGCCGGAAAGGTGATGCCAGTCTGGCCCGGAGTACCCGGGCCGTGGAATAGAACGCTTACAGGATATTAGCGATCGATTTTGCCAGCTGGTCTTCAAGAACAGGCTGGGCTTCAGGGAACTTGAGGTTAACTTTATTCGCGTTAGAGACGACGCGAGTCTGGTATTTATGCTGATTACCCGTTTCAGTACTTGTCTGCACTTTTGCTCCGGATGTTCCCTGACGTAATACGGCCACGTTATCAGTCTGAACCTGTGTTTTGGTTCTTTCCGCGATCTGAACATCAGTGATCATGGTGTAGTTCACATCTTCCACCATCGCGTCAGCCGCCATTCCGACCAGACCGGCTGCAAGCCCTACTCCCAGGGTTGCTCCCGCGGAACTGGAGTTGTAAGCGGTAATCCCCGCCCCAAGAGCGGCGCCAGTCACAGCGCCCTCATAACCCCGGCTTAACCAGCCCTGAGACTCACGAAGGTCCATTTTATCGGCCTTGAGCACATTCGCCTGGATCCAGTAGCCCGCCGTATCGGGGTTACTGACGACCTGATATCCCTTTGAAGTGACAGCGCTGGCAATTTTTGCCTGCAGGCCACTCATATCCTTATCGGAGGTATTTTTGATTTGCAGATAAACCGTCTTATTATTTGAAGGTTCCAGCCAGATTGTTTCGCTCATCTGGGTTTTGACTTCCAGATTTCTCTTTTTAATAGCGGTTCCCATTGCACTACATCCAGACAACACCAGAGCAGAGCTGACGACCATCACAGCCATGAATTTATTAAGCTTCATCCTGAATCCTTGTGACATAATCAATACGAGTGAATACACATTCTCTTATGATTTCGGAATGCGCATTCACTATATACGAATTTTAAACGAGATGTGAAAACTAATTACAGCCTGAGAAATCAATAATAACAAAGGAAACTTTTAGGCTGTTAACAAACCACCATAATTGATAGGTTGCCTCTGGATCATCCCCCCCCCAACTTTTCTGCTCTGAAAGAGTTTATCGCAGATGAGAGTACCGAAAGTTGATATCGTCCAAAATCAATATTCATAACAAACCATACAAAAATCGTCGCAATAAGAATCATGAACGAAAAAGGAAATGGAGAGGCATAATACACTCTATTAAATAGTGCAAGCGCTAGAATTAAAGCCATATACACAAGTGCATAGACCATAACTTTTCTAGATATAAACCGATATACCTGCGAGCGCATTCTATAGGTTCTGGGAACAGATAAAAAAAGTGAACGCGCACTTGCCACACCAAGCAGAACAATAAGACTTATAACACCGGGGAACACCAACACCCAAAATATGAACTTAACAGACAAATACCCGCCCCCTACACTAATTAGGGCGCAAATCATATTCCAGGCGGCAACAATTACTCCAGGCCATAGACATGACCAAAAAGATGGTATCTCCATTTCACCTCGTGAAAACACATTTTTCAGCTCATCTACTTCTTCAATGAGGATTTTATTGGTCATCATCATTTTCATCTTTTCCCATCAAGAAAATCCTTTTGCGTTTTCGCCGCTTTTTCCTCTAACTCAGCCTGAGAGTCAGCTCCAGGTAAAGAATTTACCTTACTCTTTCTTTCATTATAATCACCTTTAAACTCATTTGCTTTAGTTTTATGGTTCTTTTCCATTTCAGCATTTTCACTTTTCACCTCTGCGCCTTGCCGTTGTATGTTTTCGCGGGTTTCCTGATGCTGTTGTTTATTCTCTGTAATCATCCTATCCACCTTCTGACCCACGTTATCCTTAATACCCGCATCTTGTGTCATAACATCGATACGACGAGAATTTTGTCCGTAGTCGGCCATTACCGAACCATTGTCACCACCATCTGACACCCCAGCCATATTCTGTCCGATGCTTTCACGCCCCTGTTGATACGCAGCATCAACCCTGGGTTCTACCTGCTCTTTGACGAATTCACGCGCCAGGGCTTCACGCTGCGCCGCAATTTCAGGAGAACTGGTATTGGTCAGAATGGCTTCGGCATCCTGTGGAGCACGATGCTGAACAAAGTTCGCAAACTGCTGAGTCAGGTTTTCGTTCATCTGGCCAGTCATGCTCTCTGTGCGTGATGCCATCTCACTGTACTCATGGCTGCGTGTCCGGCTGCTTGTATACTGGTCATAGCTGTTTTTGGCACTGGAGAGTGACGCGGCAAACTGGTCAACACGCGAGCTGGCATTATTATCGGTAATATTGCCCGATGTGGTGGTTTTGCGGCTGGTAAAGTAATCGGATGCTTCCTTAAAGTCTTTGGCCGCCTGACTGCTGGTATCATGTCGGCTGTCATTCGATTCCCTACCGGAAGTTCCAACGTTATCTGTATTACCTGAGCTGTGTCCCCAGCCTGCACTTCCTTTACCACCAACTTCAGCAGAAAAACCACTGCCCCACTTTCCTAACTTGCCAAACAGCTGATCCCCAGAACTCCATTTACCAGATACATGTGCATCAAATGATTGAGTTCTTTTCGATGAATCATCCATCAACTGCTGGAAAGACTCCTCATTACTGATGTTGTTGGCTTTCGCATTAGCAACAACCGCATTCCACATCTTGCTTCTGGCCATCGAATCCTGCGAAGACTCGGTAGTATCGGCCCCAGTCGTTGTTGATGTGCTGTTCCCTTTATTGGTGCCAAATTGCTGCAGACTATTCCAGGCACTTGTCACGCTGCTGTTATAGCCATGCAGCGCGCTTTCGGCCTGGACATCAGCCTCACGGGCCATCTGTTGCTGCGCACTGGCTATCTGACGACCGACGTTGATATCCACCGGCAGTTTTGACATTGCACCACCACTGTCCCAGACCATCGATCCATCCCGCGTCTGCGTGCTCATACCCCCATTCGCCAGCTGCCGCGACATCTGTCCGAAACTGGTTGTACTGTTGGTACCCCAGCTGTAGCCGCTGACGTTCTCCATCTGCATGTTGGCGAAAGAGTAATTCCCGTCCACCACGCCGGAGGCCGCCTGCGATGTTGCACTGAGCCCCGAAGAAGAAAAATGGCTGTAGGCACTGGAGAAAGCGGCCCCCATGCTCTTCACGATCCCCCACGACAAGGGCGGTATCATCACGGCAATATAACCCGCGGTGGTCGCAATATCCGAGTTTTTGAGCTGAACCTGCGACAACTCAGAGAGAACAACCGGCACGCCATTTTGCTTCGCATAGTAGGCCATTGCGCTGTTCAGGATGGCGAACAGTAATGGCCACGTCTGCAGCCAGATAAGCGCAAACACATACCCTTTAAGCACCTGCAGCGTCATCATGTTAAACATGGCAGCCATCACCATGATCGGGAACATCCCAATCATTATCCCCATGATAACGGTCTGCATCAGTGGAAGTGCGCGAAGCGCCTGGTGCCCCATTGTGGCCTGTGCCAGCCGCTGCTTTTCAAGGGATGATGTGTTAGCCATATTGACCAGACTGGCGGTGTCCCCGCTGCGGGCCGCATAACTCTGGATCCCACTGCGCAGGGCGTTCATCGTGACGTTCTGGCGGATAATCTGCCCGGCGCTCTGTCCCGAGCTGTAGAAGTAATTGTAGCTGTCGCCAATCATCTGGCTGAAAAGCAGATCGGGATTAGGTTTGCCGCCAAACAGCTGACGAACATAGTAGTTCCAGGTTTTCCCGCCTGTCTGAGTATCAAGCGCAAGAGCCGATTTCAGATCCCGTGAGGCCTCTTCGCATGTCTGGAACTGGTTGTTTTTATCAAACACGCCACGCAGTGGGCTTGGGTTTGCAAAAATCAGGGTATACGGATCAGGTGAATTCAGTAATTCTTCAAAAGAGTACTTATGATTGAGGAAAATATCGCCCATCACACAGTTTTGTACGTAATCGGAAAACAGCGTCGTAATCTGAGGATTTTGTGACAAAAAATCCGTACTTTTCGCGACCAGATTACTGCCAAATAACATCCCCGTTTTACTGTACGTGACGCTGTCCGGCAGCGCGAAGACCATCTCATAACTCTGGATAAGCGCGTTTCCTACCCGTGTTGTCAGCGACGCAGGAATGGCAAGACCAATAGGAACATTATCGACTTCATAGACCTGCGCAACGTTACTGTAATCGATGATCTGCACAGGGGTACGAATGACAACCAGCATAGAGACCAGGGTGAGGGAAAAGACCCAGCCAATAAGGTCCATTACGTTGTGTTTTTTTACCCAGTTCCCCGCCACAATGAGTACCGAGATGGCGATACACATCTTTTCTATAGTCGACCATGTGCTGGTCCCCATAAACGCCGCAATCGCGTTCAGGTTGCCCCGTAACCAGTCGCCGCCAGCAATGGCATATATCTCAAGCATTACAGATTCCCCCCAAAATGATAGTTATTCTGGTAGCGGGTCATCATGCGGGCAGAGACCTGCTGGCGCATGTAACTCATTTGTCTGTCAACCACAAGCAAGGCGTCCTGCTGGACCTGAACACGGGACTGGAAAGCGGCAATTTGCACACTCGCCTGGTTGAGATTTTCCATGATCATATCCATTGTCGACTGGGGATAATTACCGGTTGAGATCATCGCCCGGGCCTGCTGGATAAGTTCCTGAATGTACTGCAGCAGGATGTCGTAGCCGATATAGTCCGTCAGCTGGTAAATAAGTGAGTTAGACACCCCGAGCATCTGCGGATCGACCAGGTATTTGAACACCGGAATGGTGGTGCTGGAGATAAACCCTTTCTCCTGCTCTGTCAGTTTTTCATCAGCCACCGCTTTATTCTGGATACTGCTCAACAAAGCGCGAATCTGATTTTTGAGCGCCTTATTGGCGGTGATGGTTACGGTCGCATCAGCAACGACCTTGAGACATTTATCCGAGTCATTGCAGTGGTAGATTTTAGCCGTGCCGCCCTCCATCATGGCTCTAATCAGATCCTGGTCAGTGGTGCGTGCCGGCAGCGGCGTGATTTCACTGTTCTCCCCGAAAATCAGCGTACCGGTGAGCGTCATGATGAATTCCTTCAGCTCCTTATTGCCGTCGAAGAGCCGGTTCTTCGATAAGGCATTCCACATGATGTTGATGTTTTTCATCACACGTTCTTTGTCTTTATCGCTGGCCTTATCCTGGACGCTGTCCATCTTGCCGCCCACCGTACAACCCTGGCGCGAGGCGGCCCAGTCCGAAAAGATATTGCTTTCACCGGCAATGTCCTGGCAGACCTTTTGTTGAGCGACCTGGGTACGAGGAAACAGGCCACCCACAATTCCCTGAGCAGCCTGGCAGGAACTGAGGTTCATGCTGTTCATGTCAGTGGCCATCTTTTGAAGGAAGTCCTTTGCGGTTTTAATCTCCGGTACCGTGGTTTGCAAAGCGAGATCAAAAAAGTACCCCGCGGCGTTGCTCATGATTTGTTTTGCGAACCTCTGCAGCTGCTCGCTGTTGATATAGCTGAATGACCCTAGATAGGCATCAATCCCTCCGCAGCCGGCATTAATATCAGGGAGCGTCATGCTGACCAGCTGGATCGTTTTCACCTGCGTTCTGGCATACAGCGAACCGCCGGAGGCGTAACCCGCAGCCTGTCCCTGCCAGACCTGCGGCTGGCTGGTATTGGACGCAAAGCCCAGCTTATTGAAGAAGTTATTCATGTCACCGTTAACATCTGCAGCCGCCGTCAATGACACTCCTAGCAACATCCCACAAAGCACCGATAATGGTTTACGGATGAACATCAGGCTCTCCTTCTTTCATTTTATTTTTCCGTCGAAGGTTGCGGTTTAAATATCTCAGGAACCTTTTTTCAAAGGCATATTCAAACCAAAAAGCGAGTTCGGCAATGAGTACCCCCAGTAAAGCCGTTGCCAGACAACCAATGGAAAGCGAGAAAAGAATAAAGGGAACGAAATACATCAGGACATTCCACTGATTGATGATGTTATTTGCCGACTCCATTTTTTCCGGCGGGGTTAACAGGTCAGTGAACACATTGAAAAAAGCATGGCTTCCCCACCACAGAAATAATCCGGCAAAACCAAACATAAAAGCGAGACAATAATAAACATCGAATCTCTTTTGCCGGGATAACTTCAGGCGTTTATTTCTTTCCAGTACGGGTATCGAAGAATATATTTTGTTGAGATTATCCATTATTCGGGTTCTCCATCATCTGAAATACCGTATCCACTCTGGCCATAAAGCCCTGCGCATCCGTGGCGCCCTGCAGGATCGGGTACGCTGCCAGCGTGTTTACGTTCACCAGAAACGTGGTCGGGGTGGCCACCGGGATATTCGGGAAAAAGGTCTGCATCACGTCAGGAGGCGCCGGCAGCGCTTCAGGAAACGCATCATCACCCTGTCCGTCAATGGTGTAAGAAAACACGGAGAAGCCATACTGTCCGGCCAGCTGTTTCAGCACCGGGTCAAATTTATGACAGTAGGGACAGTGCCCCTGCATGAACAGCACCACTTTCCAGTCGCGCAGGTCCACCTGCTTTCCGTTGCTGAGTCGTAACCAGCGAGGCTGAGATGCCCCGCTCACCGCCTGGGGAGTGCCGCTCTGCGGGGAAGCAGTTTCAGTACCGGAGATTCCCCGCGGATCCCAGAGCGACTTCACCTCATCGAGCGTTCCCGCATGTGCCATCCCGGCCAGAGCAAGGGAAAGAGCCAGTGCCGCCAGCGGCGTCTTAGCGAGGTTCTTCAGGCTGTTTTTCACAGGCTTTCTCCTCTTTTTCGGCTTCAGCAATCAGGGCGTTAAGAATGCGGTATCCCCCAAACACCACCATACCCAGCCCGAAGATTTCCCCGGCCTGGACGGCCAGCTCAGGCTGCTTTCTGACAAGCCGGGCTATCAGGTGGAAAAACACGCCCACGGCCAGCACCCACATCCCGGTGATATCTAAATCCGGAAAACGAATATTTCGCATGACACACTCCTTAGAAATTCGGTTTAAAGTCGCTGGAGACATAGAGGAACTGTTTCGCCAGGTCGTCCTGACTGATAAAGCCGTAACTGAGTGGCTTAACCTGGCCACTTTTCGGGTTAACCAGCATCATCGCGGGGAAGAACTTCACGCCAAGCTGCTCTGCCTGGCCCTGGTCCGTCCGGCTATCGGGCAGCATGGGGTTAATCACTCCGTCAACCGACACCGGTATCACGCTCAGGCCATAGGTTTCGCGAAAATTTTTAATCACCTGGACCAGCTGGCCATCGATCGCTTCCCGGCCCCGGTAGAAGAACATCACGCCGTAGTGCTGTGCGAGGGTGGAGATAGCCTGTCGCTGTTCGGCATAGTCGGCAGCGAGCTGGTTTTTTACCGTACCGTTGTAGTAGCTGTGCTGCAGGTTGTAATCGAGTTCGGGGTTTTCCAGCATCGCTTTCTTCGCACTCATCGAGAACAAACCTGCCTGCTGCGTCCAGTAGTTCTGCAGCCGGAAATACTTAACGAAGTTTTCAGACGATGGATACAGAATGGCTTCGTACAACGACCGTTTGGTGGCCGCCTGGAGTGTGGCGAGTTTCTCCAGAATATCCATTTGCGGCGGTGGTGCCGCTGGTACGGCTTTCCTGTCCTCATCACGGGGCTTCAGTTTCTCGTTGTACCACTGCCAGCCCGCGTCTTTGGCGAAAGCCGGCATCAGGGCGCAGCAAAGGCACCCCGCCAGCATGGCGGCATGTATTGTTCGCATGGCAAATACCCTTTTATGAATTAATGCGACTGGCGTGACAGATGCTGATAGACACTGTATTTATCGAGCTGGCGCTGTACCTTTCCTGCATCATCACGGGCTTCAAAGCGATAACCGCTGCAGTACAGAGGCAGATGATTTATCTGAAGGTCCACCCGCTCCCCGTCCCTGATCACCCACGCGGCCTGAGAAACAGTGTCGCACTGGATCCCCCAGGCCCGGTTGGTTGTCATAAATGCGTTAACCTGCCTGTCCCGCCACAGGCTGTACGACATAATGCTGACCAGGAGAAAGACAAACACCCCGACAAACACCATGACCAGCCCGTATGCTTTTTTCTCTTCCATTGACTCTCCTGGTCACATAATAAGGAATAGCGGCATGCTCAGTACTGAAGATATAAAAGCCTGCCGGTCCGCTGGCAGTTTCTGGAAAGCAGGTGAGTACTGAGCGGCCATCTGAACCAGTTCGGACGAGTTAATCAGGAACCTGTCTGTATGCAGAGAGATATCCGCAAGAACAGCCAGCACCATAACATGATGCTCCTGGGGTAAATTCTCTTCATTCAGAATGTCTATAAATTTCTCAATCGTGATATATCGATTCATCTTTGCTTTTCCTTGCATTTATAACTTTCTCCAGGACTGAGAAAAACAAATAACACACAGACATGGCAAACCCAGCCATAAGAATAAAGACCACACTTTCGACATAATCACTTCCCGACGTCCCTTTGACGGCATCCCAGGAGAAATAAATCACCGGAGAAATAATGATTATTGTTAGCGTTAATCTCAGGACAAAATCAATAACAGGCTTTTTGTGAAAACTCATTTTCATGATTATCGGTCTCTTTATTAGGCAGCATGGTTTATTGCGCGGATTGCTGACTCATGATTTCCTTAATTCGTTCTCTGGTCTTATTGGTGAGCACATCGTTTTCCGGTATTTTTTGATTTTTCATCAAGTCGTCCATAAAGTTGGTGAAATCCAGCTTGTTAAAATCAATCCCCTGGAGTTCCGCGACGGTAATGCCCCGACAGTCAGGACTGCTGGCGCCGCCAAAACCGATATGCAGCTGACCGTTTCTTCCCTGCTGCTGAACGATCTGCGCCAGTTTTGAGTCGAACTGGCAATAGCTCCTTTTTTTCTCCAGGCAAATCCCCAGAACCTTTTTAGAGCAGAATTCCCCTATACTGACCGTCAGCTTGTCTTTTTTCGCTTTGGCCAGCGCCTTTTCCTCGCTGCTGCAGCGTGCCAGCCCCACATCCTGGCCCCAGCCGCTGTCTTTGCAGCAGTTACTGAAGCCGGCAGCAAACTTCTTACAGAACTTCGCTTTTCCGGTGAATGCCCGGACATCCACCCCGTTCAGTGCCGCGACGTCCTTCCCCGCGGCAGCCAGTGCCGCCAGCTCAGACACCGCCTGCCCAAAGTCGTTGCTCTTCCCGGACGTGGCTTTGTCACATTCACCATCAAGGCAGAAGACATCACCGCCGCAGATCATTTGCTTGCCACTCGTCCTGGTTTCGCAGGAATACGTTGCATATTCATGCAGGCACGTGCCTTCCTCGCTGGAGAAGGCGCACTGGCGGGATGACAGAGTACAGGCCGTATTTTTCATCAGGCTTTCACAGGAGCCGTTGTCCGCCGGCTGCGTGAGCCAGGTATCCTTATATTTCCAGCAGGCCTCCGTGAACGAGTAATCCCTGCCTCCGAGGGTGATGGTTCGCGTTCCTCCCGGACTGATACATTCCTCGCCCGTTTTTTTCCCTTCATCCTTACTGAACGGACAGCTTTCAACCCAGACGACTTCAGGTGCATAGACGGTTTCGGTTTCTTCCATCACCAGGGTGACCGTGACCTGTACGGGTTTCTGGCTGGCCGATGATACGGTCCGTGATGTTTTGCTTACTGAAAAGTTCTGCCCAGCAGTGACCGCTTTGTCCACACCAAACGACTGATGAATCTTCCCCTTCCCGTCATAGGTATATTTCGTACAATGCGTGTTCTGACCGCCTGAACACATCGATTCTGAACGTGGCCAGCTGATCACATCAATGGGGAACGTTCGTTCAAAGAGGGTCAGGCTTTCACTCACTGCACTCTTGCAGCTATCCCGCACCTTCCCTTCGGAATCGCATTCTTCAATCCAGGGGATCACCAGAGGCTCACCATCCACCGAGGCATTCAGCAGACGACCGTTGGTCGGGATCGTCAGGTTGCCACTCCATTGCCGGGTACTCCGGGCATAATTCAGCGTCACCACCTGCTGATAGGTTCGGTTAACTTTCTGTGTGGTGGCGTTATCCTTCAGGGTCGCTTCCCGTGTGCAAAAATTTTCCACCTGCAGATCACGTTCGCAGGTATGGTTTGTGAACTCACTGCGGTTCACAACCTGGGCGGTACAGGACTGTCCGGTATCGCCGACAATGCTGTCGGCACGGGATTCTGTATCCTTTGCGGCCTGAATAAACGGTGCATCCTGAGATATCTGATCCGGTGGCCGGTTCGTGAACGACTCAGTAATCGCTTTGCCGGTATCTCCCTGGCTGAACTCCAGGGCTGAATCGCTTTTCAGAGAGCTGTCTCCGCTGGCAGTGACGCCGCCATAGTATTTTGTCTGATCAGGGCTGTCGGTATACCCCGGCAGGTTTTGCTCACCACTGAAATTTTTCAGTGAGTTCAGACCATTGCCCTGCACCTGTTTCGCAAAATCCGAACCAGCTTTATAGTCGCTTCCACTGTCAGCACAGGCGGGGGATGCCAGCCAGATAAAGGCGCTCAGGACAAAAAAATGCGCAGTCAGTACGGAAATAACCGTCTTCATTTCTGCCCTCCCTCATCCCTCACCATTTCCGGTAACGCTATGAAGTACGGTCTGTCTTTCATGGCTGGCTCCCGGCGGCATTCGAGGGCGCATCAAGTATTTGCCGGGCCACCTGTGCGCAGTCACCGGTTTGTGCCACTTTCTCCAGCGCCTGTTTGACGTGAATGTTACCGCGTACCACGTCATATCCGGCCTGACACCGTACCACCAGAGACGGCACACTCCGGATGCTGTACTGCGTATATAGTGTCGGGTCGATCTGCACGCCGTCGGTCACGCCATCCTTCACCAGCTGCAGCACCGCGTCAGTGGTGGTCTTCATGTCGTTATTGACGAGCCCACGCAGTGTCGCCGGAATGCCGTACTGCCGGGTTTCGTGCAGCATCCGCTTCAGCCCCTCTTCAGGTATCGAGAAGGAGACAAAGTACAGCGCCCCTTCTGCCGGCTTTTCCTGATTCGCCGCTTTCTGCTGGCTGACCAGATTATCGATAAACTGGCGGTCTGATTTGGGCAGAGGATTACGGTTGATTTGCGCCTCAAGCTCCTGCTGCAGCTGTTTATCCGGATGCTGGCGCAGCTGTTCGCTGAGGTTCTCCTGCTGCTTCAGCCATTCTCTGTCTGTAACAGAGGAGGTTTCAGCCAACACTGCTCGTCCGGTCAGCAAAAGCATGACCATAAACAGATTCATTAATTTCATGAGAGACTCCTGTCAGAGAAAGACACAATTGCGTTTACGCCACATCAGATAGCCATAGTTCTTACGGGTGTTGGGTGGATTTTTACCGGCCTCCCAGCGCATCACGCTGCGCCCCACGGGATGGCACTGGCCGCTGTCCGGGTACATGTTCACCATCTGATAGCGCCAGCGCTCTTTGGGGATGATCGGGGACGGATACTCATAGCAGACCGCCTTGTCCTTCCCGATGCTCTCCATAATTTGTCCCTGCCGGTGAAGCTTGTACGCCATGCGCTCGCTGACAAGTAACGAGGACTGCAGCGGACTGGACTCGTTGCTTACCCAGCCGCTAAACGGGTACATCGAACCCTGAGAGCCGGCACACCAGAACAGAATATCGAGTGGCATATGAAACGCGCTGGCCATAGCGTCAGCCGCGCACGCCCCCTGTGCGATGGGGTTGGCAAACAGGATGGCTTCCGGATTCAGAATGGTGGTGAGGCTGCTGTCCACCCAGGTCGGGTCAATCTCGGACAGATAGGCTATATCCATGTCTCCGCCTTCCAGACAGCCTGCGGAGGTGATGATGTTCAGCCAGTAGGTCAGCGGGTACTTGTACCAGTGAACGTGATAAAAAGCGCCGTTCACCTGCTTATCGTCCTTTCTCGCGGTCCCCATACCGGTCTTGCCGAGATTGATACTGAAGCCCCCCAGATTGACCATACAGCCAGGCGAACGGCTGACGTCCGTCATGGCCATCGGCTCCCAGTACCCGATGGCAAGGCCGGGGCGAACAAAAATCGGTGGCGGCGCCGGACACAGCTGCAGGGGACTACCCGGATTGCTGGTATCAGGCAGATCGCCTTTACCAACCTGCACGCTGCCGAGTGATAAAGGAAATATGCAGCGCCAGCACACATCGGTGATCGGGTTGACGAATCGACCTTCACACGACGGATCTGCATGTACCTGAGGGACTAACGAAAAAAACAGGAGGATAAACAAAAATGATATTTTTCTCATTGATTATCCCTTCCCCTGAATTTTTCCCAGATGTTGTTTACACCATCGATTATTTCTTTCTGCTTTTTTAAATCCTGTCCCTTAGCGAACTCCTTCAGCACGTTGGAAATAAACTCCAGCCTGTAAACCTTACGCCAGAACGAGTCCTCATCATGTGGTTTTAAAAGAAAAAGCTCATCCAAATCCTTTTCCATATCGCTGATGAGATACTTTGCTTTTCCTTCAACATACCGACAATACCGCCCCTTCTGTATTTCATAATCGTCAATTCTTTCTTTCAGAAGTCTTTCACATTCACGTCGGTGGTTAATTTCTTTATTTTGTCGAACCACCGTAAGCCACTGAACAACAATTAATGCTGCGAGAGCAATCTCGGTAATAGTCATATAATCACCTGACAAATAATCGTAATTCGGAATCGTACGGGTCAACGGACGGGAAACACCTCAATATTCAGCCGTTCACCGGAGGGCGCCGGCGTGATCCGCGCCGGGACCGCCGTCAGGCCAAATCGCTTGCTCAGTACACCGTTCTGGTCGAAATAGATCCGGCTGTCCAGCGCTGCGGAGGTGTCCGGGATACTGCCACGCACCAGGATAATTTTGCTCATCAGGGTTTCCGGCACCTGACGCTTCATCCAGGCCAGCTGGTCGGCATCGTCTCCATTGATGAAGTACAGGGTCTGGACAAACGGTACGGTTTTAAGCGGGTTCACCACATCGCCCTTGCGGGCAAACACCCGCCCCTCATTGTCCTTCAGGTCTTCGGTCAGGCGGATGCTGGGATCAAACCAGCGCTGCTCGTATTTCTCCGCACGCTTAATGCCCTCCACCGGTGCCGGACGCTGACTGTTCTCGATAACCCGCTGCTTAAACGCATCCATCGTCTGGTCCCACTGGCCAGAAGATTGCAGCGACTGCAGACGCTGCGTGATGAGCTGCAGCATGTCCTGCTCCCGGATGGGCCATAAATCCCCCCAGGTACCGAGATCAGCCGCCTGAGTCAGCGGCGATAGCAGACAGGCGGCGAGCAGACAGCCTTTCAGTCGTAACATTACTGTTCTCCTTTCATGCGGCGGGCAATGTCGTGCTGGATGTTGCGGGTCACATCGGGCGCGCCCTGAACCACGGCAGGTGAAACCAGAATGACCACATGATGCTGCTGCTGATACTCCGCCAGACTCTTCTCCAGCGCGTCGTTAAACCGATCAGAGAGCGCTTTTGACTGTGCCTCTGTCAGCTGCTTCTGACTCACACTGTCCATAAAACTGTCGAGCGTCTTCTTCATATCAAAAGCCACCACCCGCGGCGTGGAGTACTCCAGAACCACGCGCGAGAGAAACGCGCTGGTTGCCAGGACGAAAAGCACGAGAGCGACGATGACGGATGCCCGGCGCAAGGTAAGAGACGTCGTTCTGACTGGTTGTTCGGTGTTGTTTTTCATCACTGTTTATCCTCCATGTCATTCACCGGTATTCGGGATTCAAGCTCAGCCATTTCTTCTTTAAAGTTGTTGCACGCCAGTCCGTACACCGCATCGTGGATATCGACCCCCTCTTCCCGTCGCGCTTTCATGTACTCAAAATCCGGGCCTTTTGAGGAGTACATCGCCCGGCTGAGCGGGTCGACGAACAGGCGGTGCCAGGAGCAGTTCGCTTCCACCTGCAGCATAAAAGAGGAGAACCACTGCTCTTTGGCCGAACCGAAGCCGTTAATCATGTCTTTCTCCAGCTTGCTGAACTGATCCGGGTACAGCTGGTTATATTTGGCAAATTCCTTCGCTGACTGTTTCAGAATGGCCTTGTACGATGAGTTCCCCCACGCTGCACGTGCGGCGCTCGATGCGGTCGGGGAGTCGAAGTCCACGATATTTTGCGTGATGGTGATGTATGCGCCGGTATGTCGACGCGCGGTACGGTAGCCTTTCTCGATGAACTGCCCCACTTTTTCATTCTTGAAATCAAGGAGCTTCCAGCCCTCATCGATGACGTTCAGTTTTTTCAGGCCACGCGGTGACTGATACATCCTGTTCTCGATGTAGATAATCAATGAGAACATCACTGCGATAAGCAGTGATGGCCTCGACTCCAGGCCACCGAGCTCCAGTACCACCATCCGGGCATCATCGTGGAGTGTTGGTTTATCTGAGTTGAAATAGTCCCCGTAGATCCCATTCACCGTGTACTGATCGAGCAGGATTATCATCTCGTCCAGACGGCCCCGGATTGTTGGGGAATCAGCGTATTCATCGCTGTCCTTCGCGTCCTGTAAAAAATGTACTACGTCATCAACGCGTGCATGATTACGTTTGCTTAACCAGGCCGCCTGCACTGCCTTCAGAAGCAGGCCTTCATGGACTTCATCGAGGTTGCCGTTCGGACTGGCCATCACCGACATCTGATCGCGTATACGTTCTGCTGACATGTCGAAGTGAGCATCATCCAGCACGTTGGCGAACGGGTTAAACTTGAGGGTATCGCCATCGAGGTATACGCCCCCCATGTTTTCACACAGGGACTTATAGCCATCGCCCATGTCGAACACCCAGGCAAACCCGCCGGAGTCGAGCACACTGCGAATGAGGGGCTGAATCAGACCGGTTTTACCCGCCCCGGACGTCCCGCAGACCGCCATGTTGAAATTGGTATTGTTCATTCCCTCGTAGAACAGGTCGATGAACGCCAGCTGATTTCGATAGGTGGGCGCCAGGAGTCCCGCCGGCGCCAGCGGGCTGTCAGCGACGATCGGCAGGAGGTTAGCCACCTGGAACGTCTCCGCCCGCTTCACCACGCCTGCCGCCTGCAGCTCTTTAAACAGGCCTTCGCCGCATTTGAACGGCATCATGGCCAGAAAGTTACGCAGGTGATGGTAGCGGGCCGGGATAAGCTGGAAACCGCCTTTACGGTAGCTGTTGAGCACCTGCTGTTCAGCGGCGAGAGAGGCCTCTGTGCTGTCTGCGGTGTACGTGGTGATATTAAAGAAATAGGACACCAGGGAGGTCTGGTTGGTCGACAGTCGCTGGCGGATATCGCCCCACTCCTGCATTTCCTTTATCACGTTCGGAAAGTACTTCGCGTAGGAGGTTTTGCTTTTCTTCTCCACGTCCATGAACTTCAGGTTGGCTTCGTTCTGGGTCTTCACCTGGTCCTCCACCATCAGCGTCAGCGTGATGACAAAGGGACAGGAAATGGAGAGCTCCGGGTTAAGCAGGTTGGCGTAGTTGTCCGCAGCGGTCCAGAGGAAGGCCATTTCCGGATCACTCTCCAGATGGTAGCTCGTCACCCGGGTCACGCACTCTTTCCCGTCGCGCCCCAGGCGGCCAATTTTCAGATGACCAGCGGTGACCTGCATATCAAAGCTGTCATCGACACACTGATAGTTCAGATCCTGATAGGGGTCCAGCTTATACGGTACGCGGTACATTTCGTGCGGGTCCGGGTTTATCAGCTCACGCATCAGTTCGACCAGCCCGGCCGCATCAAGGATACGCGTCGGAATGTAAGCCCCGCCCAGTGACGCCCGCAGGATTTTTATCTGGTTCTCCATCTCCACAATTTGCGTGGCGGAGTTCTTCTTCCGGGGCACGCAGCAGGAGATGTACACGCGGTAGTTACGCAGCGTCAGGGGCAAATCCAGATTGTCCGGCAGGGGAAATTGTGTTTCCGCCGCCCGGAGATAGTAGGCGCGGGTAATGGCGTTAAACTTTTTAGCCTGTTTACCGCTCCAGCGGAATTCACGCAGACCATAGTCGATATCATTGCCGACCAGTTTGCTGGAGACCAGATGAAAACTGACCGGGACGCCCCTGGGAAGTTTGCTGCGCAGTAAATGCTCCAGTGTGGCGACGATACTTTTATCCGCACCGGGTAAAGGACGCGCCTCAAACATAAAACCGACGGTTTTGTTATTAATAAACAGACCGGTCGCGGAATCATAATCCTTATAGGGCAGAATACGGCTGAACTGGGGGAAATTCATGCTGCCCAGCGTGTCATTGGCTTTCGCGGATTCGTCGGGCAGCTTCAGTGCTGATACCAGTGAATTCACAGCCTGGGTGACAGTATCGATGATGTTATTACTCATGCGGGCGTTCCTTTAAGAGCAATTCAAAACAACAAGGGTAATAAATGGCAAGAAGAATATTCACAGCCGCACTAGAAACTCCTTCTTATAATGGAAAACACAGGAATGAAAAACAATAAACACATGGAAGCAATAATCTGACCCGTAAAGATCGCATCCAACAACATCGCCCCTCGCCACAAACTAATAAGCAGAGTGATAAATAATAAAACCACATGAAAGAAGACAATCAGGAACAGAATGAACGCTGAGAACTCCCCATCACTAACATCCACTTCCAGGCAGAAAAAATAAAAGACACACAAACTACAGATGATAAAGACACCATCATGTCGAATACTCTGAAAGAAATCAGGAGAAAACTCTCCGACCAGTCCATTGTACGTCAGCCTGACTCCCAGATAGATGAGCCAGTAGACTGGAGGGATAAACAAAAATCCATACTTTCTAAAAAACAGCATCATATCCATCCCCTGATTATTTGCTCATATCGTTCAGTGCGTTAAGTTGTTTTTCACGTACTGCTTTAATCTCTTCTTTATCCTTGCATTCGGACGCCATCTTTTTTGCGTCACCAAAAGTTAATGGCTCTGACGAAGTGCCAGTGTTAGTTTGAATTGCTAGAAGTAACACCTCACCTGCACAAGGTGTCTCATGAATAATACTTTGCAGTTGTTCTGGCGTGGCGGCCTGCTGATCTCGAAAATCTTCATACTGCACAAAAAAATATCCAGCTAACACAAGGAAAAGAAGAACCAAATAAACACCATATTGCAGATCAAAACATTTCAATTCTTGCCTTTCTTTTTCATCGGCATTTTTTATTAAATCCCGGGAGCGCTCTTCAATATCTTGTTGTCTTTCCATTGTTCCATCCCTACCGGTCAATCCAGTTTGTTAATCAGCATTTTATTTTGTTTTAGCTTTATATAACTCCCACTGATGGATATATACACCATACTGTCCCTGAGGCACATTAATGATGATGCCATCACAGTCCAGTTTATTAACAGGGCTGGTAAAAGCGCCTGTCGGCATGTTTACCTCAAGTGTCTTGCAGTCGTCTTTCCAGTGTCTACCTGCTTCAAGTTCATCCATCGAAAATGAGTGAATGGAGATAACGAACATCCCGGAAAACCCAACCACCGCTATAAGAGCACAGTATATGAATGTATCGCCTCTGTTAACTCGAAGATTGAATTTTTCAGGGATGGCAACCATTGCCAGCGCACCGACCACACCAATAACAAAAAGAATCAGGCATATACCGTTAAGCCATGCAACGTTATGTCCGAGTATATAGTACGCTTTCACTTTCTTATTCCTTATGCTGCATACTTTCAAATAACGTGAGATTGTTAATACTGACCATCGGTCTTACTATTCACCTGCCCCCATCCGTTCAAAGGAATAAATCAAGACATAAAACATATAAAAGATGACTGTGGCTGTAAAAAACCCCGTTATTACTGACAGCGTCAAATCAGGAGAACCGGCCCACATGTTTTTATCCATGAATACCATGAAAGAAAATAAAGCACTGAGACCTGTAAGCCCAAACAACATTAAAATACAGACAAACGTATCTCTTATAAAAACACCAATAATTACATAGCCGTAACCACAGATAATGATTGCCATTGCAAAAAACAGTCGTACAAAACCATCAAAACTTAACTGGTATTCAGCCATTTACCCACCCTCACTCAATGTTTCCATCACGCTGTTCAAAGGCTCGCGGGTTTTAATTTCAATGCACTCTCCCGTATTACTTCCGTAACCTCTGCCTCCACGTGCTTCGAGTACCCGTAGCATTTTTATGCAGACATCTGTATTAGGCATGGGAGTAATATCCCAAATTCCACCGCCACTACTCGGTGTCATCAGCACCAGAAAAATAAAGGCATGCATACTTTATTGCCTCTGTTTATATATTAACGAATGAATATTTATTTCATTGCCTCTGCGGTAGTTTCTTGCTTATCGCCACTTATCGCTCTGTCATAATCAGCCATACTGACATTTTCAATAACATCACCACACTGAAGTCGGTTTTGCGTGGGAGAGAATAAACCTTTATCAATATTCCTCTCCAGCAAGTGGCAGTCATGAGTCCAGTGGTGTGCTAGCGCTTCTGGTACAGGGTCATTACTGAAAGCAAACAGCAATAGATATACTGAAAAAGCAAGAGCAAGCAGCCATTTGAATAATTCATCCATCACGTTACTTACCCTCCGTGCTAAGTTTATTAACCTCTGCCTTATCTCTGTATCTCACATCCATAAACCGTGTTACGCCATCCGGACAAGACCAGCCATCTTTCGCTTTAGCCAGAAACCCTGCCTGCTGCGCTTCAAATGCGGAGATTCTGCAGTTTTTCAGCGTATAGATGACATCCTGTTTTCTGGTTTGAATCTGTTTATATGTTGACTCAGGCTCAAGAAAGCCAAAAACTTCTGTAATCGCGACGACAATACACATTATCAGAATGATTGACTTACCCCACCATGACACAAACAACCTCTGCAAAAAGAAAGACATTACTACGGCAGTGCCAACAATCAACATCAACATAAAAATATATGACGAATCTTCGCGCAAAAGCAGCCATAGATATTTTATTGAGTCAGTCATTTTTCAAATCCTTTCATTTTTCGTTATCGACGTTCATTTCACACGCTACCGCCCATCCCTTTCAACGCAGAGGGCACTCGTTATAATTCAGAAATGAAAACTTACTGCAGCGCCAGTAATGGCGCTGTGAATCAATTAAGGCGAGGTTGTCCCCACGCCGATGGTGTCACGACAAAAAGAACCGTTGCTGGCTGGTGATATACATCATCTGCATCCACATACGGCGCTATCCACAATGACGTTGTCTCCTCCCCTTTTCTTAATGGCCGGGGATAATTACCTGGCAGCGTTGATGGCGACGTAAACGTTGACGCCACAACTGGTAAAGACATTTTCACTACCGGCAAAGACTGGCTCCTTTTCTCGGTTTCGAAATATGCTGCCTCATTCTTTGCCGTTGGATTATTTAGGTACACTGCCCGTGCTCGATCTTTCTCCGCTGCCACTCTGGCCCGGTTCAGGTTAGGTTGAGGCGGCAACGGGTACGAATTAACTGACGTTGTTCTGAAATTACCCTCAGCCAGTTGTGGCAACCCGGCCGCAGCCGGCTTTGCGTCACTGCGTTCCTCTTTCAGCTTCGCTTTTTCATTTGCCTGTTCCATCGTCATACAGGTATCCGACGTCGTGGCATTACATTGAAATTCGGTCTCTGTGCCCGCACACCCGGTTAAGAGCAAAGCGCTGCCCAGAGGAATTAACAGCATTAATTCCTTCATGATATTTCTCGCTATTTATTGGTTATTTCTTCAGGTTCATCCTGATTTGGGTATTTTCCTTAATCGCCCGAACAAATTTATCCCCTTCATCCGGACTCATTTCATCGTAAACACGCTTAATCTGGCTGACATCAGATCGGGCTAGAATCAGCCCTGAAGAACCCGAACCAGACTCTCCGACGACAACACCGTTTTTCCGTATGCTCCCCCTGCGGACAGGAGTCCGACGGAAAACCACAGCGATCCCGGTAAACACCACCGCCATCAGCAGCCAGAGCCAGAGAATATTATGCGTATAGCTCTGGTCGATATATGCTGCATACCCTGCCGCATCCGTACTGACGGTGGTGCAGTCTTCCTGTAAAACCGGAGGCAGTGGTGCGTTCACCGCATCACCATTGAGTTCTTTCGGCCCGGTGCAGTCCTGAATGACATATCCCTCCTGCTGCACAGACTCTACGGTTTTCACCAGCGTCTGGCCGAACGTGTACGGTCCCGTCCGGAACACCAGAACAACCAGTAACATCATCATGGCCAGCGGATAGACCACCGCATACTTAACCAGCCAGTGAGCCCAGCGCAGTGCTGACAGAACAGCAGTAATGAGAGACTTAGCCATTATTTTCCCCCTGCGGCGCTGCGCCCGGAGAGAACTCACGCGGATCAAGTTTGCCCAGCTTCTTCAGCATCTCGTCAGTATTGAATCCGTTCATACCGCCGCCTGACTGATGATGTGCATCAGCCTGCGGTGCCGGCTCCGCCTCCTGATTCTGAGCCTGCTGTTGCCCGTTCTTTTCCGCTTCCAGTTCTTCAATCGTTTTCAGCTGGAATCCATCCTGGAACACGACGGTCACTTCGTTGCCGGCACCAATCGGAATGATCGGGTGATACTGCTCGGCCCTTTTGATGTAGTACTCGCTCAGCGTCTGCGCAGCTTTAGATGCACCACCGCCGACCCCCATTTTCAGAACGTCACCGGCGCCAACAGTTGCGGTTGCCCCCAGGCCAACAGCCGGCTGTGAAGCCCGTTCCATGCCCTGACCAATCCCGTCAACAAAACCGGCCCCCCATGCCCAGCCGAGGATTTTTCCGTTACGCATCACCACCTCTCCCTTAACCCCGTTTTTCCCCATAAAGGAAACGTGGCCGTTAATGGGCTGATCGATGGTTTTATCACCTTTGATACAGCTGATATTGCGGGTACGGACAATGGCGCGTTCGCTGGAGACATCTCCCCAGGCCTCAAGGCCCACAAAACACCCTGTCAGGTCGTAGGTTTTGCTGTTTGGCATTTCCACGCGACCGGTGATACGCAACTGCATCGGTACAGTTGATTCATTCCCGGTAACAGACGCGTTGGCATCTGCCCCCTCGATAAGCATACTTTTTGCAAAGCTCCCCGACGGAATGTACGGCAATGACTTCGTTTTTTTTCCTTTGTCGTAACTGAACGTTTTACGCTGTATCTGGTTTGGTACCGGTACAGACTGGTAGCTGACCTGCGGCGGCGGTGTCATACCATTCCCCGGATAGAATGCCGTCGGAGGCGGTACCGCGGCGCCGGTTTGCGGCGGATAACTGGCTGGCTGCGGCTCCCCTTCCGGACCGGGTGGCGGTGACGGAGGAGTCGGCGCGGGCTCGCCACCAGAGACAGCCGGTTTCACGCCCAGCGCCTTCAGCTGATTCTGCATGGCTTCATTGTCACTGCTGAGCTTGTCGATACGTATCTGGTCAGCGGTTCGCGCCTTACTCAGTAGGTCCACTTCCCCCTGCAGGGAGTCAAAACGCTTGTTGAGATCAGCGGCAGTCGCCTGCATTTCTGTTGTCGCGTGCTGCTCCACCTTACTGTTGAAGCTGCTGTCGACCACCCCGGTCATATCCGGTGCGGGTTCGCCCTGAGCCGGGGCTTCCTCATCAGAGCTCATGTTCAGATCTGACAGATACAGCCCGCCTCCGACGGCTGCCGCGCCGCCCGCCAGAATGAGTCCCAGCCAGATATATTGCTTACGTTTGATCAGCGTGTTGAAGTTGGCCATCAGCGCTTCACTCCTTCATCTGACGTCGTGACCCAGATCTGCATGCGACCACCGGCAGTCAGCAGGCCCGCCGGGGTACTGAACATGACGGCACGTGTTCCGGGCTGCCAGAAATCGCTTTCACGCACCATACGGGCCGACAGGGAGACATTGTCCAGACTGTAACGGACAACTTTCAGGTGATGACCGACCCAGACCCGATCGGCAGTGGCGCGCAGACCAGCCGGCACCTGCAGTACTTCAGAAGTGACGGGGACAGACTGATACTCACCGGGTACGCTGCCCTGACGCACGGCGCGATTCAGCGAAACCAGTAACGATTCATAGGGGTTCGACTCTTCCCAGGCTTTTGCCGGACCGGGGGTACCCGCCAGCTCGCTGACCAGCTGAATTGTCCGGCCTGAGCCCGCACGGGGCACGGCACGAATGGAGAAGTTCAGCCCGCGTTCGGTTTCCACAATGAAGGTGAATGGTTTTTTACTGACGGTCGCCAGAATGGCGCCGCCGCTGTCGGTCTGCTCCTGATTTGTCAGGCCGCCGTCCAGGCTGTTTATCGCCGTGATGCGATCGCCAGGTACTGTGAACAGATTCGGATCGGTGTTACTCACGGCAATATTTGCCTGACCGCCATTGGTCAGGGGAACCACTGTCGGCTCCAGCGTACCGCTGAGGGTCGCGGACATCGCAGGGGCGACCAACAGCAGACAGCCTGAAATAAATAACGGGTTAATTTTTTTCATTATTTATTTCTCCAAAACGCGCCAGCCAGCTGACACCATCGACACGACTGAACTGAATGACATAACTTTTAATTTCACTGTAGGGTTTGGAATCCCCAATCCACGTTTTCAGCTCACCCCGGATATCCACGCGGTTCTCTGCCGGCCAGGCACGCATCGACGTCATATAAAAGGTGGAATTAACGTTATTGTCTTTAATGCGTTTCGCATCTTCAGCCAGATGGACCTTGAGGCTGTTCTGCGAGGCAGGTAATACATACCGGAGTAGCTGCTGATGCTGGGCATCAACCGTTTCCGGCGTGACATTCAGACGCAGGGCAACAAAGGACAGGCCCAGCTGCTCAATATAAGAGGCGTCAGCCTGGTTCTGAGACACCGCAAAGGGGGCACGGAATAACATCGGTGTCACCGCCACTTTCTGTTCCGTCTGCAGACGGTAATTATTTATGCCTTGGATAATATTGGTTGCAAGACTGAGGGTCAGGAGTGTCCCCAGACTGATAAATCCCACAGCGATAACGCGGGTGGTATTTTGTCTGGCACCATGTTCCATATGTTATTTCCCCGTTGATTTATTTAATCCACTGCCGGAAACAGGAGTCCGGAACATCATGAAAGAAACCTTTAAGAAGGGAGGTTGGCAGATACCAGTAAATCAGGTCGCGTAGCCAGGAACTGCCCCGCCCTTTTTTCAGTTTCTTGATACCCCAGAAAACCAGTACCGCTGAAGCTATGCCAAAAATGAACTTGCTGGTCCAGAAACCCCAGCCGAGACAAATCACGGCCGGGATAAGTTCATCGAGATATAAGCCAAACCAGCGGGACTGGTTAGTCAGTGTTTCCGGGAAACGGTATCGCTTTAATTCGTCTCCCGTCATCACGTGCTTCCTGTCAGTAACCGGCGACCGACATACCGATGGTTATAAAGGTGGAAATAATCGCGAAGCCAAACAGGAACTTCACGTTTTTGGTCATCATGTACATGATGCCACCGGCGACGACTTCTGCCAGAACCACCCATTTGACTACGCTGGATTGCTTACCAAACGTGCCTTTAACGGTCGCATCCCCGGACTTCATCAGGTCGGTTGCCGTGGTGGTGGCCATCGCAGCATCCGGGAAGAACGCCGCCACAGCAGCAACCGGCAGCGCAACTTTAGCGACTTTCAGGGCTTTCTTTTTATTGAAAACGCGGGACATAAAAGACGGTTTGGTTTTTTCAGAGACAGCAGAGCCCTGAACACTTAATACAGCATTCATATTTATTTCCTTTAAAAAGAATGGTTGATATATAAAACAGATTTTTGACTATGATGTTAAATCACTCTTCCTTTTCACCTCCTGGTACGGCTAGTTCCGAGTTATAAAAGTCCGGAAAACGTTCTAGATGATCTTTCAGTCTCAAATAAGCTTCAGCTGTTTTACTTCTTCTGCTTCTGTCTTTTGCTTTGATGAGTCGACGATTAGTTTCTTCATCTAATTTTAAAAGCACATTTTTTCCAGGCGCAGGTCGTGCGTTGCTCCTAATCGCTCTTTCCAATCGACCTCCAAAGTAAGATTACCAACCTTTAATAAATCTTACATTGGAGGATTTAAAAGTAAACAAACTAAGGAGAAATCTTGAGTAAATTATTTTCACAAATCAAAAGTACCGACGGTACTATTGATTTAACAAAAAATTAACACCATCGTTTAATATCGAAACCACATTCGATATAAACTTTCCATAACTTAGAGTATAGATCGATGACATTATGATATAGTCACGATTATCAAAGCTCAGTTCCTTTTTTATTTTACTAACTGTATTTTTTGAGGTTTGCACCCCAACACCTGTAATCTTCGAAATAGATGCATGAGAAAACCCAACCGCATACAGATTAAAGATAGCCCAGTCAGACTTTGCTGAGCGCTGAATTCTTTCGATATATCTTTGCATCTTTATAGAAAAGTCATTGTATTCCATTGAAGGATGAGGCATCGGTTCATCTTCATTTATAAAAACCCATTTACTGTATGTATCTTCATTAATCGAGAACGTTTCAATAAAAACAGTCCAAAGTGAACCTGCCAACCAAATATTTTTAACAAGTACAGCAGAACCTTCTGAAAACGATTTCAGTTCTGACTGCATCAGTTCCAGTTTGATCTCCAGGGAGAGATCCAGAAACCAGCTTCCAGGTGCTCTGGGTGTATCAAATGCTCCAGTTCCACCAGATGTTAAGAAAATTTTGTCAAAGGTTGGGCTGGTGTGAATTACTTCGCCCCGGGAATCACGAATAAAAGCAGGGCAAGATGAAATATTAAGCATCTCGCGCATAGAATGAATGGAATCTGTTTGACTGCGCACAGCAATATGACTACGATCCTTCGCACACATAGGCGCCTCCTGGAAAGGACACTATGGATAGTTGACGTTCGGGGGGACTAGCCCCGGACGTCAACGCTTCAACAAATTTTATTACAACCCTGTAAGTATTCTATATTCCTTATTCTTCCATGTCACTTTTTAAAGCTAGATCATTATTCTTTTTTTACTACTGAATTAATTACAAACCACCATAAACACACACCAGTTCTTACTCTTCTTCCTGCTCGGGGAAGAAGTGAGAAATAACATCTTTTGCATCTTCTCGAATGTTACTCACCATGCTGCGGAACTCGAATCGTTCATCACCTGTAACATGAGGGCTTAGAGAGCCAATAGCCAAAAGTTTGGATACGGTAAACTGAGTCTTCATGACATTCTCAAGCAAAATCTTATTAAACTCAGTTTGGTTAAACCCTGAATCTTTTCTTTCCATTTGAGCCTCATAAACCCTAAGCCCTAATTCAAGGAGCATCGAAGCGACACTTGAAAAACTGACATCCTTTTCCTTTGCCCCTTCAGCCCTTCGCTTTTCCACTATTGCATTAATTTTCTCTGCAACTTCATCACTAGCATAAGCTTGTACCCTGGCCATATCGGTTCCTTTATTAAAAACAGCATCAAGCAAGTTATTATGGCGAGAAGATAACGCGAGTTTACCTTCTTTACAACTCTAAACTTAAGTCTAGAGTCTAAGAAAGTTGCATTACGAGTCACATGGCGACTTAAGTCTAGAGTTAAGTCGCTTTAAATATATGATTATAAAAGAGTGAGTCATAAACGAGTCGCTATAGACTTACCGACGACTTACTACTGACTCGCCGGCAACTCACATATATATAAAGAAAAATAACATAATGTAATATAACTACAGTTAAGCCACTGAAGCTAAAGTGAAATCTGCAAAATTTTAATTTTGCGTAGTGTGTGGTCATTTTGTGGTGAGGAGTGCATATATGTTGAGTCTCGGTCTTGGATGGGTTAAGGTTATTCCGGGATTTGGCACGGAGGGGAATTCATGAAGGGAGCAGCGTTTGGTATCATCCTGTCTTTAATACCATTGTCATCAATGGCAGCAGACTGCTTTGATATGGCTGGCAGGGATTACAAAATTGATCCGGATCTCCTGCGTGCTATATCATGGCAAGAATCACGATTTAAAATTGATGCGATTGGTCGTAATCCTGTTACGGGTTATGGATCAGGCTTGATGCAAATTGACTCGCAGCATTTCAACGAACTGTCGCGATATGGAATAAAACCGGATCATCTTCTTAGCGATGCTTGTCTTAACATCTACACCGGAGCCTATTATCTGGCTCAGGCGTTTAAAAAGTGGGGCGTTTCGTGGGATGCAGTCGGGGCATACAATGCAGGCTTCAAAAAGACCCCGCGCCAGGCAGCAAGACGTTACGAGTATGCGAAGAAGATCCATTACTACTACACGGCTATCAAAGCAAGCAAACGAACTTCTTCTAAAGATCAGAAAATCGCCATGAACTAAAAAGCCTTCTGATATAAGAAGGCTTGAATTTCTTAAAAATCTACGGCATCTATACCTGGATAATAATCGGCATCACTATCAAAATGAAAAAGCAGATACCCGCCCTCCCGGTGCATTAGTATGAGATTTTTGCGTAAAAATTTTGACACCCCACCTCTTTTTAGCGCCAGAAGATGGCGTTTGAAATCATACATCCTTATAACACAACCATAAGGTGTATCATGTATCCACTCTAAGTAACTATCGCAAGTTAGATAATTGGTTGTTGATGAAAGCACCTGAAGAACTCTGATATCACCTTCTTCCATATGTGAAATACTGATACAGACAGCTTTAAATTCAAACATAAGTATTCCCACCATCAAAACGCCGGACAGCTGCCCGGCGCTTATAATTAGCCTTTAAGAGTGCGGAATTTCTCCGCAATTAACCACAATGCCTTATTGAGTTTGACATCACCATCAATTGCTTTTACTGGCCGGGTTGTTGTTCTTTTCCCTTTTTCAGTTCGGCCAGGCAAACCGCCTTTAATCAGATTTTCCTGGACCCTTTGATATGTAGTCCAGATGTCATCTTTTTTATCTTCATAACGGCGCGGATGAATTATCTGTTCAATACTGACCGGAGATTTATTTTCATCTTCATATCGGTAGGTTAATGCAGCTTGTCCAAACAGACGCTGTTCTTCCTTGGTTAAGGTAATAGACTTCATGACATCAACGCCTTCAGTTATTTTATCGAAAATTCCCAAAACTTCGTAAGCACCTTCGATAACCCTTCCCACAATATCACCTTTATGAGGTACACGAATCTCACCAAACGACGTACCGCACACAAGGCCATTTGTGCATACAAAACGGAACATACCCGGGATCATTTGATAACTGGACGATCCATCATGCGAGTTAAGAAGAATGATTTCGGGTACTTCTGTTCCTTTATTGGCCCCTTCACGGCGAAGTCTTACCATATGCTTAGTATGCCCCCGTTTATCCTCATCCCTTACTCGTGACTGACAGGCAAAAAATGGCTGGAAACCTTCTTCACGTAATTTATCCAGCAGTGTAATGGTTGGAATATAGGTATAGCGATCACTACGTGAATTATGCTTTTCTTCTGAAAACACAGAAGGTACAACCTTGACCAATTCATCGTTAGTCAGTGGGCGTTCCTGACGAATGGAATGAGTAAGTCCAAATCGGGATGCTAAACGCATATTATTCTCCTTCACCTGTTTAATTTTTTAACCATCACCCGTTGAGTTGCCGGGGCCGCGGTTTTGACTTTGTGCGGGGACCTGCTGAACCTGCCCCCTGGTATTAACTTCACCCGTTTGAGAGCCGTTCGCCGCAAGGGCGTAAACGAGCACGGGCGACGGCAGCTGTCCAGGGCGCGGTTTACCGCGTGCCATTTACCCTGGACGGATGATGGCGACTGTGCTTGTCTCAGCCCCGGCGAATGGACTCAAACGGGTGATACGGCGCCAGGGGGAAGGAGCAGGCACCCGCCGCAACGACGAAGAGCGCGGGCGCGAAACGGCGTTGCCCTGCAGAGTGCCGGCAGCTTTATCGCCGGCACGGTGAAAGCGGCGCGGCCGGAACGGTCGCAGCAAGCGCTGCCGTTGACCTTGACTTCAGACATCAGACACTAGCCGCCAGGCCCGAAACCGCGTAGCGGGTTCGGCGGAGTTTACCGCGTCTTTTCGCGGTTAGCGGAGTGTGGCTCGACGACTGGACAGCGCAGCTGGCCGGGAGCCGAAGGTGTCCAGTGCGGGTGTGCTTTTAAAGCCTTTAAGGGTTAAAAAGAGACATCACAGCAGGAAGAAGAAGAGAAAGCAGACAGACAGCAGGGAGCAAGCCGGAAACGTAAAGATGCAGGCTGGAGAGAATATGTTTTTCATGCCGCCGGAAAGAAGCCATGATAAACCGGCGGCATACCAGACGGGGCGTCAGGAACGGAGCTTATTTTCCTTCCTGAACTGCGCAACGCTATACCAGATTGAAGCCAGGAAAGCGAAAACGGTGATCAGGACACGAAATTCGTCACCCGGCTCTTTCCCCTTCAGCATCAGCGTTATGATGATGCCGGCAACGATAATCCACGCAATACCACTCCAGAGGCGCAGCTTATCCGCCACGACATTAATCAGAACAAAAGCAACGGCCAGGATAGCCCCCCACAGAGCCGGAACAGGCTGAAACGGAATAAAAAACAGGTTAATACCGGTTAAAAGCGTCACGGCAGCAAACATCAGAGACATACGCACAGATTACCCTCCCTGGACACACTGAGTAAGAAAATCAATTCTGCTGATCATCGCCCGGTTTATTATATTCGGGTGCATTTGCGCGCGGCAGCTGCTGACTGTTCAGTCGATGTACGCGGAACCGTTCATGGAAATATTCGCGCAGGTGTTCAGGCTGTTCCCGTTCAACAAGTTCCGGCATGACGGGCTTGTTCATGCGCTCCTGCCAGGCAACATCAGCAGCCACCTTATCGACGGCAACTTTGTCCTGCTCCTCCTTTGAAAAAGAGGCAATATTCCACTGCGACATACGCAAAATCAGCAAAAGAAGAAAAGGTACGCAGATATTACGCTCTTAATCCTTAACTGGCGACCTGTTGAGGTGAGGCCAGTACGCAGCGCCGCAGGTGTGGCGAACCGCCTCACTGGCAGGCGAAGCCTGCCAGGATTTTCGCGCGGCCGCACCGATCTGCGAAGCCGGGTAAGCTCCTCACAGATCGTGCCGTCTCTGACCTTAAACGGGGCGTCGGGCGCCCCGATATAGTATCAGTCCAGAGCCGCGTAAATAGCAGCGCATTCGTCATGAGAGTCAATGAAATTCCACAGCTGCGATTCCCGCAGCATCAGGTGGCGTGTCAGGGCAGCATCACCGCGTTCATGGTGCAGCCAGATACGGCGGTTGATCGCCAGCGCCGTAATGATAACTCCGGCCGCATCCGCGCTGACGGACCGATCAAACCAGTTATCCGGGTTAGTCAGATGGAAACGGTCACCGTCAGGCATCATGTAGCCGCCGCCCTCCGGAATACGGATGAAATGCCAGAAGCCTCCGCAGTAATCGGTGATGTGTTTCTCAGCGAGCGCATAGACCTGCATCTCTCCGGCCAGAAAATCGTTACCAAACAGATCCGGCAGGAACGAGAGACGGTCGGACTCCTCTACATTCAGCATGGTTTGACGGGCATGATACATAGCAACCTCCACAGGTTCATAAGATTGCGGCACCGGGTTGTGCCGTGCCGACACGACAGCCCGGCGGAAAGCGGAAGATGCAAGGGCGACACCGGAGGCCGCAGCGCAGATAAAGCACGAAGCTGGTCTGGACGGTTTTAGAGCGAACCTGAGCGAGAAAACGACGGGAAGAACGGCGAGCTTCCTAAAAAAACTGCGACCGGGCGAGGATGGCGGCGCCAGCGAACCCTTGCATCTGCAGCGGCCGGGCTAAAGTGAAGGCACGGCACTACCCGAAGCGATGCAGGAGATACAACATGAGGTCCCCTGTCGCGGTTTACGAGCGCAGGGAGAAAAGCAGAAGCTGGCATCGCGACGCGATGGCTGCGTATAAAGGCCGCAGACCGGAGGGAGGGGGCCGGACAAAGCGGAGCCGGCGGCAAAGACAAGCCGGCGACGTCCTTATCCGGTGTTGATGGCATGGCGCCAGTTTATCAGCTGCCCGTCACCAGGCGGCCCGGGAGACCTCTCGTTCTGAGCTTATCGGCGATCTGGTTTATCACTGGCCACGGAGATACCAATGTACATACCGCTTCCCCAGATAATCTGAGAGAGCACAAATAGCCACTGAGGGACGTCAACAATCAACAGCGGAAGAAGAGCAACCGTCACGATTAAAATCAGGCGGCTACCGAATTGCCGGCGCACCGGTTCAGCGGCGTCAACCGGGACGCCTGCATATCGCAGAACCTGCCTTAAACCCGTATTCATAATCACTCCACTCAGAATAAATGCACTGTACGTCAGTATATTACATTTTATTAGATAACGATTCTCCGGACTGGCAGCGATCCTTCTGAAATTTCCCTGTTTTTGCAGGAACAGCAAATGGTTACAGACAACGGCAACAAGATGACTTGAAAAAAAACGGCCTCCGCAAAATAATGTCGCGGTAGGGATACCCGTTACCGGGTACCCCCCGCACAGATCCCGGCGTGCGCTATTCACGCACCGGGCTCCTGCCTTGGGTGTCTGGCGGTGAACCGCTCCACAGGCCATGGATGCAGAACCCGAACCTTCGGCAGCCATACGGCTGCCAGTCTGTTTGCTTTCGTCCATGTCGTATCATCCTGCTGGCTCCTGCGCCTCAGCGCCCGTCGCCAGAGGTCTGTTACGTATATCCTGAACTTCCGCATCATGGGATAGTTGCCCGGGACTGAGTGGTAGTTCAGGTATCCCTGAACCACTATCCTGAGCCATTTTCCCTGTTCGGGGATTGAGTAATGCCAGCGCTTTCGTAGTCCGTCCTTGATCGCTTTCAGTGTCGCCGTCATCCTGTCCCGGCGTGTCTTTCGTATCAGCATGAACCTGCCACTACGATCTTTCCCACTGATATGCGTGAACCCGAGGAAGTTGAACGTTTCTGGTTTACCTTTTCCCCTGCTGGCGCGGTTTTCGGCTGCGAAGCGGCCGAACTCCGTCAGTCGGGTTTTCTTCGGATGTACCGTGAGTCCGAACTCCTTCAGTCTGCGCTGCATGGCTATACGAAAGCATTGAGCGTCGATTCGCTTGTCGAACCCGATGACTATGTCATCTGCGTATCTGACCATGACCACATTGCCTGTGGCATGGCGGCGTCGCCACTGATGCGCCCACAGATCGAAGACATAGTGGAGGTAGATGTTTGCCAGCAGCGGCGAGATAACCGCACCCTGTGGGGTGCCTTCCTCCGATGCCCGCCATTCTCCTTCCTCCGATGCCCGCCATTCTCCTTCCTCTGAGGTCCCGGCTGTGAGCCACTTTCGTATGAGCCTGATTACCCTCTGGTCGCCGATTCTGTGTTCTATGAACCTGATTAGCCATTCATGGCTTACCTTGTCGAAGAACTGACTGATATCGGCATCCAGTACCCAGTTTACATTGGTCCGAACCAGCCCTGTGGCCAGTGCGTCCAGCGCATTGTGCTGGCTTCGCCCGGGTCTGAACCCGTATGAAAACCCCATAAAGTCATTTTCGTAGACTGCATTCAGGATCTTAACCAGCGCATACTGGACGATTTTGTCCTCCAGTGAGGCGATGCCGAGCGGGCGCTGTTTTCCATCCGCTTTCGGGATGTAGTGCCGCCTGCCGGGCTGAGCCCTGTAACTACCCTGATGAAGCCTCCGGTGCAGATCTGCTATGTTGACCTTCAGGTTTTCGGCGTAGTCCTTCCACCTGACACCATCAACTCCGGCAGCCGCTTTCCTGCTCAGGGAGAGGAATGCGTTCTCCAGTGCCTCTGCTGTCAGGAGGTGGAACAATGCGGTAAACCGTTCTTTCTTCCGCTGCTTCGCAGCTTCCCGCACGCGTGACAGCCTCTGTGACATACTTTCCCGGCTCTGCGTCCGGCGCATGTGTGGCTGTTCCGCGTTTCCCTTGGCCCCGCTCCTTCGCTCCACTGACTCCGCTCCTTGCGGATTGTTCGCCAGATTCGCAGCTACTATGAGCGAGTCCGACTTCTCCTCTCCGTACATCACCGGCTTCGGCTCCTCGCCTTCCCGGTGCGGGCCATCTCCGGCACTGGCAGATGGTCAGAGGGGAGATCTCCCGGTTCCCGCGTAAAGATCGTATTGACATGCCAGGGTCTCAGACCCCGCCGGGTCCATATGGCACTCGCAGTAACGCACCCTATGATGTTGCCTTCCGTAAACAGTACAACGTCGGCACCCGGGAATTTAATATACATTTCGTGGCTCAATGGCTGGCCTGTCAACACCCCTGTCAACGCTTCGCCCCATACCTCACGGTATACAACGCATGACTCGGGGACCCTGTGGATTGCTGGTCCTTCAATGGTCGGGGACTTTCACCCCTTGATCTTTACCGGTCTCCCGGCGCACACTGTATATATATACAGCCTTAAGCGAGGGAAAAAACGATGAAGTTCATTCCTGCAGTATCAGAAGCCAGCATAGTAAAAATTCCTTTGTTCACAGAGCGATGCCCTGCGGGTTTTCCGTCACCGGCAGCAGACTACACTGAGTCTGAACTGGATCTGAATGAGTACTGCATTCACCGGCGCCACTCCACCTATTTTGTCAGGGCGATTGGCAACTCAATGACTGATATTGGCCTCTATTCCGGCGATCTGTTGGTCGTGGATAAAGCAGAACAGCCGCGGCACGGGGATATTGTTATCGCGGAAATTGAGGGTGAATTTACGGTAAAACGCCTGCTTCTGACGCCGCGGCCAGCCCTGCAGGCGATGAACCCGGACTTCCCTTCCCTGTACCCGGATCCGGAAACGCTGCAAATTTTCGGCGTGGTGACAGCCTTCATTCATAAAACCCGGAGGGCAGACTGATGTTCGCCCTGGCTGACGTCAACTCCTTCTACGCCAGTTGCGAGAAGGTTTTCAGGCCGGATTTGCGCGGCAAACCTGTCGTCGTTCTCAGTAACAACGATGGCTGCGTTATTGCCCGGAGTGCTGAAGCCAAACTGCTGGGTATAAAGATGGGAACCCCCTGGTTCCAGCTCAAAGAGGCGCAGTTTCCTGAAAAATTGTACGTTTTTTCCAGCAACTACGAGCTCTACGCGAGCCTGAGTAACCGTGTGGTCGCCCTGCTGGAAGAGCTGTCGCCCCGCGTCGAACAATACTCAATTGACGAATGTTTCCTGGATGCCCGGGGAATTGGCCACTGTATGGATCTGGAGGATTTTGGCAGGCAGCTGCGTGGGCATGTTCTCAGTGGAACCGGACTGACGATCGGTGTCGGCTTCGGCGCCACAAAAACACTGGCCAAATCGGCGCAGTGGGCGTCAAAGGAATGGCCACAATTCAGGGGGGTGCTGGCGCTGTCGCCCGATAATCCACGCAGAACGGCAAAATTACTCAGCCTGCAGCCGGTGGAAGAAATCTGGGGCGTGGGGAACCGGATAGCGAAAAAGCTGCACGTTATGGGGATCACCACCGCCCTACAGCTGTCGCTGACGAACCCTACATTTATCCGGAAAAACTTCAACGTAGTGCTGGAGCGCACGGTACGTGAGCTGAACGGCGAGAGTTGCATTTCACTGGAGGAAGCGCCGCCGCCGAAACAGCAGATTGTCTGCAGTCGCAGCTTCGGGCAGCGGATCACCACCTACGAAGAAATGCGCCAGGCCGTCTGCCAGTATGCCGAGCGCGCGGCGGAAAAGTTGCGCGGTGAGCGACAGTACTGCCGGCATATCAGCACCTTCATCAAGACATCCCCTTTTGCGGTTAATGAGCCGTATTACGGTAACGTGGCCACGGAAAAACTGCACACCCCTACCCGTGACACCCGGGACATTATCGCGGCTGCGGTCAGGTCTCTGGACAGGATCTGGCTCGATGGCCACCGCTACGCAAAAGCGGGGATAATGCTCAATGATTTCAGTCCGAACGGCGTCGCGCAGCTGAATCTGTTCGATGACGTGCAGCCACGGCCGCACAGCGATGCGCTGATGAAGGTACTCGACGGCATTAATCATTCCGGACTCGGGAAAGTCTGGTTTGCCGGACGGGGTATTGCGCCGGACTGGCAGATGAAACGGGAGATGCTGTCACCGGCATATACCACCCGCTGGAAGGAGCTGCCGGTTGCCCGTTTCTGACCGTCGAAATGACAGACGGGACTTGCCGCAAGAGCTTACTTTACCGATCATACAGATGACTTGTCTCAGGGGGGGACCATGACAAATATCATTCTGTGTGATGTGACTGCCAGCATCAGCGAACTTAAAAACGATCCGGTGGCCACCGCCAGTGCCGGCGGCGGCTACCCGGTCGCGATTATTGACCGCAACCGCCCTGTTTTTTATTGTGTGCCCGCGGCTCTGTATGAACAAATGCTCGATGAGCTGGACGAAAAAGACCTAGTGCAAATGATAACAGAACGTCAAAACCAGCCGCTGCGTGAAGTGGATCTCAATCAGTATCTGTGATGTGCTCCGGTGCGAGGAGCAAGGAATGTATTAAGCCTATGTTACCCACTCGATGATCAATGCTGTCTTAAAACACTATAAAATCAATAAAATAGAATTATATCTGCATGTCGATACCATACAAAATACCATGGTAAGAAAACTTGGAGACTGTACTGATCGTGTCGCCCGACGCAAAACGCTTTTAGACTGACAACTTGCACACCACAAAGGATATTCATCCAAAAGCAGTTATTCAAAGAAGTCAACGCCCTGGGTTGGATCTTCCGCTTGCCTCCACCAGACTTACATCATCACGAAGCAATGTCACCATCGCTTCATGATGTGCTGTTATCTGCTGATCGTCCCAGTTTGTATTTCGGGTGATTTCCGCCATTCTCTTGAGCTTGGGACTTTGAAGTTCAATTGTATCCTTGAAGTTTTCGGCCTTTGCTCTGGGGAGGCTATTGCTGAATTTTGAGTTCGCGCTGACGCTTACGAGCGCGAGGTTGCCAAGCAGGTTAAGGCTAGAACCTGAAACAACCGCGCCCGACTGTTCTTTGTCAGGATGCTGTGGATAGAAGTGCTCAATGGAAGTTCTGAACTGAAATTTGAAATCTCGTTTTGAGGAGTCACTCAACAGAAGATAGTCGAGATACGAAAAGACGATACGGCTGATACCAAACCCTTGTGGTTGCTGATCTTTCTCAAAGGAGAATGTCTCTTTAACCTTGCTGCGGGCATATCCCTTCAACAAATCGGCAAGATCCGCATGTTTCACGTCTCGAGGGGCTTTAACGGAGAGCCAGCGAAGAACTTTGGTAATCCAGTGCATCGTTCGCGGAGAAGTGTAGGTAATCCGAAGCATGGACTGAAGCAGCAATACATCTCGGGTATGTGGGTCAGCACTCCCGTCCTCCTCTAAGCTTCCATTGCTGGCCGAGAAAACATGGATGTACGTCGGGGTTGGCTTCTTGTCCCCGCCTCCTTTTTTCAGTCGCTGGAGAGACCAATCGCCATCGTCACCGATGTTTGCCGTGAATTGACGCTTCAAGATGAAGCCATCGAAGAGGTTGCGGCACTTGAGAAGCATAAATGCAAAACTACGCACCCAATCGGCTTTAGCATCGGGTACATTATTTACGGCGTCGTCAAATGACTTGATGAGGCGCTTGTCGTCAAGCAGGCCTTCGTCTTCGACCTCATCGCCTTTCATAATTCTTAGAACGTGTAGCAGAAAGGCCGGAAACTCAATAGTCGAACGAAACCGCTCGTTGCCCTCGTCTTCAGTGGAATTTGACTCGAGCTCTTTAGCGTATTTTGACAACGCCTCATCCAAGGACAACGATACCCCTTCGGAGGATTGCCTTGATGAATTGATGCCGGATTGCGGACGACTTTCCATTAGCGAAGAGAAGCTGGTCACCTCCAGCCAGGACCATTCATCACCAAATACTTTGTTTCGCAAACTTGTGTCACCACGGGTCAGAGACATCTGGACATAAGAATCCATGTCAGCACAGGAATCCCAAACCCACGCAAAGCATTCGCGTTCATATTGATTGGGCAGTTTGCTCATCAGGCGAGCCTTAACAATATCAACCTGCTTGAGTTGCTGCCCACGAGTGTTCATGATCTCGAAGTAGCGATTGAGGTCGGTATTGGGTGGCAGCGAGGCACGGACGACAGTCACCTTCGTTAGCAAGAAATCGGAGAATTTTTCGCGTGAGCGATTAAGGTTTTCATTTTGTTTGAAGAACTGATTGATGATGCTGTAGCCTTCATGAATGCCAGCATCTGCATTACTCGTGGAGCCCTGCGGTCGAACGTGCTCCTTAGCCGCCTCCTGTGCTACTCGCAGCAGGGCCTCAGTTGCCCGTGCGCGCGACTCATATTGCAAGTGGCCTGCATGGCCAACCGACGGCTTCTCACCCTCACCGTCTTGCTCCAGGAAGGTAAGAAGCAGATAGAGGGTTGTAAGTCGTTGTTGTCCATCTATGACCTCGAACTCATCCTCTCTACCCCGCTTGATTACAACAAGGTTCCCAAGAAAATAGTTGTCCTGGCCCCCTACCACCGAGTCTTGAATATCGCTAATAAGTTGCTCAATCTGTTCGGCCCGCCAAGCATAGTTCCGTTGATAAATAGGAATCAGATAATTGTCAGTGAATAACTTGCCTACTGTTAACAGTTCAGGTTTCAACTCCTTCTTGCTCATTGCAGCCCCTTGATAAAAGCAACGAGTTCCTTTTCGTGGTTATCGCTGTATGGCTTACTTGTTATTGGAAGTTTGCGGACAACACTTCCAGTCATCGCATTACGTAGCAAAACAAAAGGCGATTTATTTGCATCGTTTTTACCTCGCGCTCGGTTGTCAGCAGATACAAATTGCACACGAAGTAACTCGACCCGCAAGGCATATGCCCATGCGAATAACCTATTTCGCACTTCATCTACATCTTCATCGCCAAACTTGTTTGTATAGCAAAGCAGCGCGGCAATGAACAATTCGTACACGTAGCGGTAGCGACTTTGAGATGGGCCAAAGTTTTTGAAACCTCTGTCAATAACCTCTTGTTCCAGTATCTTCAATTCGTCAAGCATGAATGTCACCATCTCGAAAAATGAGCGTCCTGCGATTATCGGGGCATCAAGCTGAAAGCGGCTGCGCCCGGCGTTTCGTGCATCATGTGTAGAGGATACCGACCATGCACTTAGAAGTGGCATAGCGGCTTGTGCTGCAAGGTGATATCGCAGATTTGGCGAAAATGACCTGTGGGATCGTGATGAAATGCCCTTGAACATGCCGATGTCCCGAATAGTAAATTCGAGCGAGCTTTCGCCTCGTGACCACTTGGATATCCGGTATAAAAAAGTAGAAAAAAGCCTGTCCAGATCCTCATCGTTTACGGCTTCCCAAGCCTCAACGACAGCCACTTTCATAGCAGCGGACTCATCGTGCATTTCGCGCAGGTGGTGTGCTTTGAGCAAGTCGTGAGGGGCAAGCGGTTTGCCGCGATAGTTCTGGGAATCAAAGACACGAAATGCCTCATCAATATCGTCCGTCACAATACGCACCAACTGACATTTGTGACAGATAAAATCCAAAAACTCTTTTTTATCTTCCAACTGCGACAGGCGCCTTTGAAGCTCTATCCAAACTAGGGAGACAGGAGTGTCGCTGTTACCAGACATCGAAATTTGATGATTTATCGGATCTAAGGCCGCAAGAATCATTCGCAAAGTCAGCAGGCGCTGCTGCCCGTCGACTACATTGAGATACTCACCATCATCGTGAAGAATGATTGCACCCAAAACATAGGGAATATCTTTTCGTTCGGTATCTCGAAGAGCTTCGCTGATATCATCCACCAGTTGTAGAGCAGTCGATACATCCCAACTGTATGGGCGTTGATAGTTCGGTATCCGAAGGCCTTGCTTGAGTAGTTCATCCACGGTGACTGCACTAACACCGTTCTCTCCGTTAATCGCCATTCCTATGTCCCTTCATTGACGCTTTTCTATTTTCTCAGCGTATTTTCCGCAAACTTTATTCACCTATATGGATACTTCGATTCCGAGTGGCGGCTGTCTTGTTCACAATTTCTATCACGAGGTGCTCCTCTGGCGCATATTTAACGATCTGGGGCAAGGGTCGAGAGAGCGGTTCTGATCAAAGCGAGCATCGATGGCATCAGCACAGCGCTGCAATGCACCCGGTTGTCGATACCATGGCATTTGCTGATACGGTCACATGGTATTTGCTATATCTTCGATTCAGCGTCGGCCTTAAACCATAAAAAATGCCATTGATAATGCAGTCATATCATCAATGGCACTCACTAAATCAAATAAAACAATAGGCTAAATAATAGCCTCACTCCCACTCTATTATCAACTGCCTATATATCATATTAATTTACTTAGATTAAATATCAAATAAAATATCAATGCCATGACTAATGCCATATCTAAAAAATATGAACACAGGGTACATCTCCTGCTTATCTCACGCAGCCTAGAAACAGCATTACGATCCGATAAGCTGGCTCATAGCAAGACAGTACCCTCGGGTCGGGGTCTACTTCGCCGTGTAGTAGGGCGTTTCGCATAGCGTAGATCGTTTCAATCAATCCCGACAATAGCTCTTCAGGGGAGCACTGAAACTCCATCGCCCCGACTTGCAGGCGATCGGCTCCACCACGCAGTAGGTCGCGCCTCGGGCGCGGGTTGCAGCCGTCATAGAGCTGCCGCAGCGTCGTTTGCTGGGCTTTAGAGAGGTTCGCAGTAAAGTCTGCATGGCCATAGATCGTGTTCGGCTCATAATGCACCTGAACGTGCTGGAATTTCACGTTTCCATTGCGAACTGAGGTGACGGTGATCTGGATGTTTCCGCCCGCGATCTTCGGTGATGCTGCCAACTTACTGATTTAGTGTATGATGGTGTTTTTGAGGTGCTCCAGTGGCTTCTGTTTCTATCAGCTGTCCCTCCTGTTCAGCTACTGACGGGGTGGTGCGTAACGGCAAAAGCACCGCCGGACATCAGCGCTATCTCTGCTCTCACTGCCGTAAAACATGGCAACTGCAGTTCACTTACACCGCTTCTCAACCCGGTACGCACCAGAAAATCATTGATATGGCCATGAATGGTGTTGGATGCCGGGCAACCGCCCGCATTATGGGCGTTGGCCTCAACACGATTTTACGTCACTTAAAAAACTCAGGCCGCAGTCGGTAACCTCGCGCATACAGCCGGGCAGTGACGTCATCGTCTGCGCGGAAATGGACGAACAGTGGGGCTATGTCGGGGCTAAATCGCGCCAGCGCTGGCTGTTTTACGCGTATGACAGGCTCCGGAAGACGGTTTGCGCACGTATTCGGTGAACGCACTATGCCGACGCTGGGGCGTTTTATGAGCCTGCTGTCACCCTTTGACGTGGTGATATGGATGACGGATGGCTGGCCGCTGTATGAATCCCGCCTGAAGGGAAAGCTGCACGTAATCAGCAAGCGATATACGCAGCGAATTGAGCGGCATAACCTGAATCTGAGGCAGCACCTGGCACGGCTGGGACGGAAGTCGCTGTCGTTCTCAAAATCGGTGGAGCTGCATGACAAAGTCATCGGGCATTATCTGAACATAAAACACTATCAATAAGTTGGAGTCATTACCCTCAGAACCATTGTTAAAGCGGTACTGGGTAGATTTGAAGTCAATATCAGACCCCTCACTCTTATAACGCAGCATATTTAACAATTTGTCCATTTCAGTTCTCTTGCTTAGGTTTCATTAACATATTTTAAATAAGCCACTGTCTGAGTGATTGTGTCTGGTACGCAGAACAAACAGGACCTTCATTCAGTTGCTCCACTCAAACTGTGATTAGCTACTTCCGCTTTTTTCACAAAGCGGACGATATCCCGTTAAAGCGCTTGCATATACTGTAAAACAAAATTCAATACCCGGTAAAAGAAAGCTTGGCTTCCAGCCAGTAATATGAGGTCCTGTTTGCTTGTTGTACTGTCCCCTCATCCGTAGACAAATTTCATCCTCGCAGAGAGGCCTATTAGAAAGTCTTCGGGCTTAATCCATAGAGGAAGTTGTGGCGTCAGATATGATTGCAGGGCACTTCAATGTAATCAAATATATCCTGCCGGGCCATGGCCCGGGCTTGATATATTCACTTCCTTACACGCACTTATATGAGTAAACAAGAAACGATGCTGCCTTAGCATTATCCCAGCAATTGCTACTTTAGACATGCTTTAGCTCTAACATTGGAACAATACTACTCTTTTGTACCTTTGCCGATGTCGGCATGGTACTCACCTTCACAAATTCAATGACAGCCATATGGTAATTTTTTACTAATTTTTGGCGCGCCATTATGAAGTTAGTCGAGTGACCTGCCCCCAGGATTAGATACAACCGTCAGTTAGTAAGGTCGGTTTGTTTACCTTCACATTTTCCATTTCGCCACCGTGCTGCAAACTCTGATGGCGTCTGATAATTCAGTGCTGAATGTGGACGACACTCGTTATAATCCTGCCGCCAGTCATTAATGATTTTCCTTGCGTGAACGATATCGCTGAACCAGTGCTCATTCAGGCATTCATCGCGAAATCGTCCGTTAAAGCTCTCAATAAATCCGTTCTGCGTTGGCTTCCCGGCTGGATTAAGCGCAACTCAACACCATGCTCAAAGGCCCATTGATCCAGTGCACGGCAAGTGAACTCCGGCCCCTGGTCAGTTCTTATCGTCGCCGGATAGCCTCGAAACAGTGCAATGCTGTCCAGAATACGCGAGACCTGAACGCCTGAAATCCCAAAGGCAACAGTGACCGTCAGGCATTCCTTTGTGAAATCATCGACGCAGGTAAGACACTTGATCCTGCGACCGGTGGAAAGTGCGTCCATGACGAAATCCATCGACCAGGTCAGATTGGGCGCCGCCGGACGGAGCAGCGGCAGACGTTCTGTTGCCAGCACTTTACGACGTCTTCTGCGTTTTACGCCCAGGCCACTGAGGTGATAAAGCCGGTACACGCGCTTATGATTAACATGAAGCCCTTCACGGCGCAGCAACTGCCAAATACGACGGTAGCCAAAACGCCTGCGCTCCAGTGCCAGCTCAGTGATGCGCCCTGATAAATGCGCATCAGCAGCCGGACGGTGAGCCTCATAGCGGCAGGTCGACAGGGATAAACCTGTAAGCCTGCAGGCACGACGTTGCGACATACCGGTCGCATCACACATCAGCATCACGGCTTCCCGCTTCTGGTCTGTCGTCAGTACTTTCGCCCAAGAGCCACCTGAAGCGCCTCTTTATCCAGCATGGCTTCGGCAAGCAGCTTCTTGAGTCTGGCGTTCTCTTCCTCAAGCGACTTCAGGCGCTTAACTTCAGGCACCTCCATACCGCCATACTTCTTACGCCAGGTGTAAAACGTGGCATCGGAAATGGCATGCTTGCGGCAGAGTTCACGGGCGGGTACCCCAGCTTCGGCTTCGCGGAGAATACTGATGATCTGTTCGTCGGAAAAACGCTTCTTCATGGGGATGTCCTCATGTGGCTTATGAAGACATTACTAACATCGGGGTGTACTAATCAACGGGGAGCAGGTCACGAGCTATATATTGGCAATGTGAGAGTCAAGAGGCTGGATTTACATCATAAGTCTTTCAAGAAGCTACCCACATGTATATCCCCGTCACTGTGGATAAACAATCTATTGAGTCTTATTCATCTGCATAACCTGTGATAAGTAATGTCTCTGAAATCCCCAGATCATACAGTGTGACGAAATGCATGATGTGGCTATGCTGATGACGGAATGATGTTATTCACCCTGGGTTGTGAAAATAGCCTGGATTGGTTACTTGCCGGACGAAGGTCTGAACAGCGCGTAGCGGCAGCAATTGACCTTTAAAAACTGGAGGAGATTAAACCGAATACACTGCGAAATTTGACAAATTGTACTCAGTATACTCGGCTCTAATCCCGATCCATTACTATTCAATCGCCAGATATTTCAGTTCTGCTGCAAGATTATTCCGCTCTTCGTGATGCAATCATGTCAAAAATCAGTTCGTCATTGACATCAATGCAACCATGGTCCCAGGCTGATAACCTGACCAACGATGCAGGTGGGACCGTGGTCCCAGGCTGGAAACCTAAACAATGATGCAGGTGGGACCGTGGTCCCAGGCAGCTAAGCTGACCGACGACGCAGGTGGGACCGTGGTCCCAGAAAGATAACCTGACCGACGATGCAGGTGGGACCGTGGTCTCAGAGAGAATATTTAGGCCAGTTATGTTTTCTGGCCTGTGAGAAAGGAAATGAAGTAAAGGGAGATAACCGTAGACTAAAGCGTGTCCGCATCAGACTCCTGGTTTCTCAAGCTCCTTAAGAATGGCTTCTATTTTCTCTATACACTCCACAGGAATGCGGGACCTATCCAGATTAAGCACCATTTTATCGCCCTTATACAATGCTGTTGCCCCTGGAGCAAACTGATGACGTGAGCTCAGATTAACCCTTGGAGAGGGAGATTGTTTCAGTACGGATGTTAAAAGACTAATGACCTCTTCAGCTTCAAAGATTAGTCCCGCTTTCTTCTGATCGTGGAGAGTCTCAGCCTGCTGCTTCAGTAATTCTTCTTTATCTGCAAAAGCCTTCTGAAGGGCTTCACCTGACCGGGCAGACAGTTCTCCAGGATGTGCAAACAGGGCAACAACGGATTTAGGCAGTTTGGCCGTATTAATACAGCGGGTAATGATCTTACGAGAGATGTTTTCCGCATCGGCAAGCGCAGAAATATTTCCTGCAAACTCATTCTGCAGCCGGCTTGTATAACGCAGGCCACGTTCATAAGCACTCGTCGGCCGATAATCGTTACCCAGTCGGGACAATGCAGCCATCTGCTCATCGTCCAGTTCACCAACCAGAACGCGATAATCACTTTCCGTCAGGATTGCGGCTTTACGGCGACGGCTGCCGTCTGCAATTTCTATGACATCAGAAACCCGGCGGCCGAAAGCTGGAGTCTGCTGACCGGTCAGTAAAAATGAAGGAATGAGATCATCCAGAGCATCTTCGGTAAGTAGTTCCTGATCGCGCTCATTGCCTGACCATACGCGTGAAGCGCTCTCAACAGAGTCTCCCCGGAGCACCTCAAGGGTAAATTTTACTTCCCGTCCACATACCGGAAGAGAGATAGCATTACCTCGGGCCATAGCACCCACGCGCGCAATTAATGAATCCACCATAGGTGCGGCTGGCGCCGGTGATGAAGTATCTTCAGTCGATTGAGTATGTGTGGTATGTCTTGGAATGACAGGAGCACGCTTCATTATCTAATCTCCCAGCGTGGTTTAATCAGACGATCAAAAATCTCATTGCAAACAGGTTCCCATATAGAGAGGGCATTACGCCAGGCGCCAGTTGAAGAACGTTGATCAATAGCCTGTTCAAAAACGGTTCTCATACGGATCTGACCTTTACCGACTTCATCCGTTTCGCGCACAACATTTTTAAGGACCATGCTTCCCCAGGCATCCCGAATTTGTTCTTCCATCCACGGGGACTGCGAGCCGTTATTATTACTGTATTTAGTAAGCAGAATACGGACATCTGGCTCAAAGCCTTTAAGATCCACGTTCTTAAGCAGGTCACGCAGCATATCGAAAAACTGCAGTGCGGAGGTGTAGTCGAAAAGCTCTGCCGGAGTAGGGACAATCAGTACATCAGCAGCGCATACAACATTTATCGTACCGATACCAAGGTTGGGTGCACTGTCGATAACTATCACATCATAATCATGAGCGATAGTTTCAATGGCCAGACGGAGCATCAGGTGCGGGTCAGCAGGTAATTTGCCTTCGTCAAATTTCCCCATCAGCTCGGTTTCAATGCGGTGCAGTGCCAGACAGGACGGGATGATATCAAGGCCAGGCCAGCAGGTGGGCTTTATAGCGTAGCTGGCGTCATCCTTTTCCCCAAGATAAAAGGGCAGGAGAGTGTCCTCAGCATGAATATGAAGATCGGGCACCCATCCGTGATACATAGAAGCAGTTCCCTGTGGGTCATTGCCTTCAACAAGCAGAACACGGAGTCCTTTCAGAGCAAGATCCTGAGCCAGGTGAACGGATACTGAGGTTTTGTAAACACCACCTTTGTGAGCAGCAACACCAATCACCGGCGGAAACGCATCTTCAGCACGGCGCAGTCGTGTACCAAATACATCCCGCATGTGATTGATTTGCTCGATGGTATAACCAACGCGTTGCTCAACTCTCCCACGGGTTTCCATATCAGGGTGCGGCAGCCGGCCAGCTTTCTCGGCATCCCTGATAGCCTGAGATGACACGCCAACTAAATCAGCTGCTTCACCAATCCTCCAGCGCCGGGTTATTTTCCGGGCTTCCGGACTGTCATCATTAAACTGCGCAATGGCGATTGCTTTCGTCATTTCATGACCAGCACTTATGCACTGGTTGAGTGTATCCATGAGTCCCATACTGAACATCCTTTAATCTTCACTTTGCATTATTTTATTAAATCTTGGAATTTATTGCAAAGCAACAATAAAAACGCAAAGTGCACGAAAAAGTGCAAAGTGAACCGCATTGGGTGATGCAAAGAACGCAGGGGATTACAAAAGAGTACATACCGCAGTCAATATTAATCACTGCCGCTCGCCGCAGTAAGCGATCTCACGGAGTGAGAAAGCGGCGAGGAAGCGGAAAATCACAGAATTCACAGATTGCACGTACGTCGGGTTGCTAAAGATGGCTCTGGATAAGCCAGTTATAATGAAATTGACTGCGGTATGTAATATATTGACTATGGTATGATGCTTACCGCATCTGTGTCGAGAAAGAGGAAAGACGACTCAGCATACCGCAGTCAATGTTTCATTGTTGTACCTGTAGATCTCAATCTTCCAGAGCGTATTCAGGAAAATCAGGCCAGGGTTCTGGATATCTGGTATGGCGCTTCCGGCCTTGTATCTGGGTTATTCATGGTCTCGATCCAATAATTGATCCCAAGGAGATCATAGTGAGATCCAAAAGAGATCCCCGGATCGCTCCAGCATGCGCTGTAACTGGCTTTAACGTCTGTCTGGATCGACTGCGGAATGTAAAATGTTGACTGTTATATGCATAATCTAATACTGTGATATGCAACGGTATTTACAGAGGTATGTATATCCGTTGACTGCGATACGTATTACTACATCCTTTTGTGGATAACCGTTGAGGATCAAGATGACGAGCGAAAATAACAGCTTACTTCTGAACCTTCAGGAAGTTGATAAGACAACCGGCGAAGTTGTTAAGCTGGATGTCAACAGCACCAGTACCGTGCAGCCAGTAGCGCTCATGAGACTCGGTCTCTTCGTCCCAACTCTGAAATCAACAGGGAAGAGCAAGGCGAACCGGAAAAACGTTACAGACGCGACTGAGGAGCTTGTACAGCTGTCCATTGCCAAAAGCGAAGGGTACACTGACGTTAAGATCACCGGTTCGCGTCTTGATATGGACACGGATTTTAAAGTCTGGCTGGGGATAATTCGCTCCATGTCGGAGTATGGGGTAAAAAGTGACACCCTGGAACTGTCGTTCGTCGAATTCGTTAAGATGTGCGGATTTGACTCCCGTCGTTCAAACAAAAAAATGCGCGATCGCATCAGTAATTCCCTGTTTAAACTCGCCTCGGTTACGTTGAAGTTCCAGAGCGAGACCAAAGGATGGACCACCCATCTGGTGCAGTCAGCCTATTATGACATCAACGAGGATATCGTTGAGATCAAGGCTGAACCTAAGCTGTTTGAGCTTTACCACATGGACAGAAGGGTACTGCTGCGGCTGAAAGCCATTGACGCCCTGCAGCGCAAGGAATCAGCCCAGGCGCTTTATACCTACATCGAAAGTCTTCCCCAGAATCCTGCACCTATTTCCATGAAACGGATGCGTGAGCGGCTGAATCTCACCTCAAATGTCTATACGCAGAACCACACGGTGCGTAAGGCGATGGAGCAGCTGCGGGATATTGGTTATCTGGATTACACCGAGTTTAAACGTGGCCGAGCCACCTATTTCAGCGTGCATTATCGCAACCCCAAACTCATCAGTGGCCCTGTGAAGGTTCCGCGCAATGAGGAAGAAGAGAAGGCGCCAGAGCAAAATTATGACGAAGTCATTAAGGCGCTGAAGGCTGCGGGCATCGATCCTCTTAAACTGGCTGAAGCCCTCTCAGCGATGAAGCCAGAAAATTGACTGCGATATGCATATCATGACTGCCGTATGCCGCTAAGGACATTCCATTGACTGTGATATGCATCACGCATACCGCAGTCAATATTTATTCTCTATCATGTCTGCCCGGATCGAACAATATTGACTGTAATATGTGATTTCGGGTCTTGATACGCAGATATTGACTACGGCATGCGGGTTTAACGGGGGTATTCCCTGGTCTGTTCACTATTTCATGGGTGATAACATGCCACAGTCAATTTTTCAGTAAAGCTCTATACCCCTTACGAAGATCTCAATCGGATGCTGAGACGGTCATGTTACCTGATGGTATCCGTTCCCCTGTGTACTGCAGATTTAGCCCGGCAGGATGAGACTGCAGCTGTTTGTATAACCCGGCGCCAGCTTCACGCTGCTAAATGCGATCAGGAAACGGGAGCCGGATGGCAGAAAAATGTGGGCCACAGATGGTCAATGACTGTCGCAGTTAACGGGATGATTCGCTGAGCTTTCAGGAAATAACGCACCGTGGGATGCACGGCCAGAATGCCTGCATTGTGCCCTGTCTTGTCTGCGGTATGTTGATGCCTGCAGGATTGCAGGTCACCGGGTAAGACCACGGCGGTTCAGTCATCAGCATGATGGACTGGTGTGCTGGAGCAGGGAGGGGGCTGAATGCGCTCTGCTCCTGTATTCCGTATTAGCGGAATACAGGACGTCATGCCAGGCGTGCCAATCTCAGCCGGCCGGGGGCAGGGAGCGAAGGATCTCCGCGGCATCGCGACCGTCACCGGTAAAGGGAACGGCCAGGGTGGCAGCCATGTCCAGCGCAAATACCCGGGTATAGACTTCCATCGAGCGCGGATCCTTATGCCCGGCCAGTGCCTGGATGACCTTCCTGGGCTGCCGGTGATAAAGCATGTGCATAATATAGCTGTGACGGAAAGTATGCGGCGTCACGGGGATCGAAAAATGCACGCCGTCAGCTTCAGCCCGCTTCACCGCATGTTTCAGCCAGTTGCGCATTGTCTCATCCGTGACCGGCCATAACGGCTCACGCCGGCGGGGGCGGGTGGTGACCATCCAGCTTTCCATCTGACGCACAAAACTGGCATCCGTCAGCGGCACCAGTCGCACTTCATCTTTTGGTGGCCGCCCGCGCCGCGCGCGCACTTTCTCCGACAGCACCCTAACAAACGGGCGCAGACCATCCAGGTCGAACGATTCCGGGGTGAGCGTCCGGGCTTCACCGATACGGATCCCGGTATTCCACATGGTGGCGAACAACATGTGGTGACGCTGGTCAGGCATATACCAGAGGAGGGCGCTCACTTCCGGCGCCAGGAGGTAAGCCGGCGTGGCACCTGTTGAGGTGGCCATCCGCCGGAGTGCCACCGCGGTCGCAAAATCAACGCCCGGGGCGATCGGCAGCAGGGAGACGCGTTCTGGTGAATTCTGCAGGGGAATGATGCTGTTCATGAGTTATTTTTCACGTAGCACACGCACTGTTTATGGATACAGGTATTTTGCACCTGACGGGCCGATCCTGCCATGACAATAAATCGCAGCGCGCGGATCCTTTTGTTGTCTTATCCCGCATTATTGCGGGTAAAACCAAATACGTAAAGGATCCTTTTTCTGCTCAGATCCTCCATGAAGCCAGTAATGACGCGGGTTGATGGCTGTTTTACGGTTTTTGGGAGAATTGGAGTAATGCCAGGATGTACATGTTAGGCAGGAAACAGAAGAGAAGAGAGCGCTACGCGATTTCCGGCCTGGTACACCCCTGTAACCTTGCGGGATTTCGCGTAACGCTTTCATAAGTTTACAACAGAAGAGAAAAGATAATTGCTGAAAAATGAAGTCCGTAAGTTAAATAAAAAATCATGATCCGTCCGGCACTATGTACTTAGCTGTCGTTTAGGTCTTAGGTGTTTTTGCTAAATTACGATGGTATCCCTTGTAAGAGTAATCTGGCTTGTCCTGCACATCTTCAGGTGACAATTCAGTGCAATTTCAGGGATTAATCCTTTTGTCGTCTGCAGAATCTCTCTATAAACGGGCTGTTTGTTGGTTCGCCAGAAGGAAAAAATTTAGCGTCGCGCAGATTCAGGCTGTGTTGAACTTTTCTGTTCTGTATCAACAGTTCCTGTCTTAAGCTGATACAATATACCCTCAGTAGAAAATATTGGATAAGGAAACTATGTACCTTCCTGGACAATTTTCTTGAACCTTTCATGCCGTCTCGTCTTGTTCAGATTCAGAACTGCCATACGTTTCTTCAGCCACTGGTTTTCATAAGAAACCATGAAGATCAAGCATTAATGTCTTTACATTTATTTGAACAGATGCGCTTTAATTGTGCCACAAAAAATAAGTCATTGTAAGTTATGGCGATTTTTAATATACAAATCATTATGCATTCTGAATACATGGAAGTGTATAATGAGCGCTTCAGGTCACAGATGATTAGATGTAACAGTTCACTATTCATCATGATTTATTGGAAACTTGTTAAGTTTTATATGATTATGAGATATTGGGATTATTGAGTTCCAGGACAATTCTGATAAGATAGCGATAACCAACACTACCCTGCAATAACCACTCAAGATGAAAATTATGACAAACCATAAAGAAGAGAACAGGTTATTATCATTATATTCTATGGGGATCCTTGATACAAAATATGAAGAACGATTTGACAGATTGACGAGGATTGCCACCAAACTCTTTGATGTACCAATAGCACTTGTTTCATTAATTGATAGAGACAGGCAATGGTTTAAGTCATGTTATGGGCTGAAGATAAAAGAGACAGATAGAAGTGATTCATTTTGTACAATAGCAGTAGATCTTAGTGAACCATTAATAGTGCCCGATGCAAGCCTTGATCCAAGATTCAAAGAAAATAAATTAGTTAAAAATGATCCTTATATCCGGTTTTATGCAGGGCATCCCGTAAGACTGCCAGATGGTGAGATAGCTGGAACAATATGTATTATTGATACAGAACCAAGAGTATTAACCAGAGATGACTTCTTATTGCTTAAAGATTTAGCAGAAATCGTAGAGGATGAGTTTAGAATAATAAACGAAGCAACTACTGATCCTTTGACAGGTATATGTAACCGGCGTTCTTTCGCCCTAATGACGGATGAATCGTTAAGAAAAGCCAAAAAAAAGAAAAAAACATTCTGTGTTCTGATCATAGATCTCGATAATTTTAAACCAATCAATGATAACTTCGGTCATTCAGAAGGTAATGAAGTACTTTGCAATTTTGCAGATATGCTGGAAGATCTTAGTAGTTCAAAAAGCGTTGTTGCAAGATTAGGAGGTGATGAATTTGGTGTTCTATTACCCGAGTCAACCTATAAAGAAGCAGAAGAATTCCTTCATAAATTGAGGGCCGGGATTACCAGCTACAATCTTAATTCTCAAAAAAAATACAACATAGATTTTTCTGCAGGGATTATTGAATATGATGAGGAAATTCATACTGAATGCTCTGCTATCATGCAGGATGCAGACGAAAGAATGTATGAAATTAAAAAGGGAAAACGATAGTATATGAAAAAATAGGACATACAGCCCTATTTTTTTTGGCCCCTCAAAAAATCAATCAGTTGATCACCTGACAAAGGCTTCGAATAATAATAACCTTGAAATTCATCGCAATTCATATTTTTTAGCAATTCAAACTGTTCATTATTTTCCACACCTTCTGCGACTATACCTAAACTGAAAGCTTTTCCAAGAGACACTATGCTTCTTACAATAGATAAGTCCCGTGCAACGTGGGCAATACCACTAATGAATGTTCTGTCTAACTTAATCGCATCAAATGGAAATTCTCTTAGATAGTTGAGAGAGGAATATCCAGTCCCAAAATGGCTTTGTTGAATAAATCGAACTTTTGCTGAGTTGAAGGATCAGATCACGTATCTTCCCGACAACGCAGACCGTTCCGTGGCAAAGCAAAAGTTCAAAATCACCAACTGGCCCACCTACAATAAAGCCCTCATCAACCGTGGCTCCATAACTTTCTGGCTGGATGATGAAGCTATTCAGGCCTGGTATGAGTCAGCAACACCTTCTTCACGAGGCAGACCTCAGCGCTATTCTGACCTTGCCATCACGACTGTGCTGGTCATTAAACGCGTATTCAGGCTGACCCTGCGCGCTGCGCAGGGCTTTATTGATTCCATTTTTTCTCTGATGAACGTTCCGCTACGCTGCCCGGATTACAGCTGTGTCAGCAGGCAGGCAAAGTCGGTTAATGTCAGTTTCAAAACGCCCACCCGGGGTGAAATCGCACACCTGGTAATTGATTCCACCGGGCTGAAGGTCTTCGGTGAAGGCGAGTGGAAAGTCAAAAAGCATGGCCAGGAACGCCGCCGTATCTGGCGTAAGCTGCATCTCGCCGTTGACAGTAAAACACATGAAATCATCTGCGCTGACCTGTCGCTGAACAATGTGACGGACTCAGAAGCCTTCCCGGGTCTTATCCGGCAGACTCACAGAAAAATCAGGGCAGCATCGGCAGACGGCGCTTACGACACCCGGCTCTGTCACGATGAACTGCGGCGTAAGAAAATCAGCGCGCTTATCCCACCCCGAAAAGGTGCGGGTTACTGGCCCGGTGAATATGCAGACCGTAACCGTGCAGTGGCTAATCAGCAAATGACCGGGAGTAATGCGCGGTGGAAATGGACAACAGATTACAACCGTCGCTCGATAGCGGAAACGGCGATGTACCGGGTAAAACAGCTGTTCGGGGGTTCACTGACGCTGCGTGACTACGATGGTCAGGTTGCGGAGGCTATGGCCCTGGTACGAGCGCTGAACAAAATGACGAAAGCAGGTATGCCTGAAAGCGTGCGTATTGCCTGAAAACACAACCCGCTACGGGGGAGACTTACCCGAAATCTGATTTATTCAACAAAGCCTATAAAAGAAATAAAGAAAAAGATGAAACTGGCTAGCACATATGAGTTGTATCAATTCGCGTATATGTTAAAATCACTCACGGACTCGACCTAATCTCCTTTTTTAATTGTTAACACAGGTATTTTTATGTTATTGTATGTTGTTTTGTCTATTTCGCTGGTTTTATTATATGGGATGATAATAAAATATAAAGTGAAGTCAAGGAAATCACAGGGTACTGTAAAAAAGCCTATGGCAATCAGAAATAATAGAAATCTAAAGTAGATTCAAAGAGAATAGCTTTCGGGTATAAATGTAGTTATTCCGTCTTCAGTAAGTTAATGATAAATGCTTTACTCTACCTGATGTTATACAGGACGAGTTTTTCTCACTTTTATCTAATGTGTATATTGTTTTTTCTTTATATCTAAAACTGAAGTCATTGATTCCAGACAGGGCGCGATGACGGTAGTTATCCCGCCTTGTCATCGCACAAGAATACTGAAACTCTACGGCCAATCCGACTGACCAGAATAATCAGAATTATTATTGCACAACAAATTTCATTTTCCTCACGTCAGTGATTCCGGCGGGCGTTAAGTAAAAACGGAGATGTTCTGCCAAATAATTTATGATTTAATGTAGCTCTATATTATTTTTCCCGGAAATTAGTTGCAACAGATATATTCTGTCTTTCTCAATGAGAGCTGGAAATGTATCGCCAGCAGCTGCCAGCAGAGACCATACTTCCAGGATAGCATAGGCCTTTGTATATTCAAGTGCGAAACCTAACCCTTCCAGAGAACCTGCTCTGCGAATATGTTCACATATTGCATTTTCACATACCCGTGTTAAGGCTTCATAACTGAGCGAAAAATCATATTTTTTATCCATCTTAAGCTATCTTCACCCAAATGCAGATATCCGGTTACACGTTGCAATGCGTAACATTATCAATAATAACCCGATTATAACATGAATTTTCGTTTTGTAATGCCGATGTCACACAACATTTTACTCTGTTTTTTTCAAAAAAGAGTGTCTTTATTTTGGTGTACACCTTAGTGTGCGATCGCCCAGCAAGAAATGAATATTCGTTCTATACTAGTGGGTAAAAAACCGCATTACATGCATCGCTTAAAAGTTGCACCATGCATCTGGAGCCTTCACGAGGCTATTAATAACGCATGAATTATCTCTGTAAATCATAACCAGTATCTATCCGAACCATGTCACATTATTTGATTCATACCCGGGATGAGTAAGGCAAGAATAGGTATACTGGAATAGTATGTTCAGTGCCAGCTAATCGGTCAGTGAAGTTGGCGAAAATATAGCTTTATATCTTTTCAATTTGAGGGGAGATCTGCATGGTTAGTCGTAAGCTGGAACGTTTGATTAGCCCTGGAAAGTGGATACATAATCTATCAGTCCTCTCTTTATCGATTCTTTCAGCTGGTATATTTTTTTGTATTATCTGAGAGCGTATCTTACCTGATTTTTCGGGATAAAATTAAAGACTATACTTCCGATGTGCTTGTTCGCTCTGAATCGCTCCTGGTTCAGACTGAATCTGTCAAGACTGCTGCAAAGTCACATTTGAATATAGGAGACAGTCCATGTACTAATGAAAATATCCTACATCTTCGGGTTGTAGTATGGCCCTATCCGTTGATTAAAGATGTTGGCTACATCATAAAAGGAGAATTAGCCTGTAGTGCTCTGTGGGGGAGTTTACGTCCCACCTTAAGTCTGGAACATTTTGATAAAAAATGGACTTCGCGGGAAGGAGTGTGGCTTTTTGGTATTAAGCTTATGGATGATATATCCGTCAATGGATATATTTCTGAAGGTATTATGGTGACCCTATCACCATTTGTCTTCAGACGATTCGAAACTGATATGTATTCAAAAAACTTTAGCGCTGTTGTCGGAAATAGTAAGCATGACAGGCATTACTTCAATATAGGACCTGATGCTCCTCTTCTTGATCGGCATGATAGCGTTCCACTAAGGTTTAGAGTGTTTAGGGCATGTAGCCTACATTATGATCTCTGTGTTGCAGGAGGTGGGTATTTTACGGGGATATTTTCAGAGCACTGGAGCATACAAATGTTATTAGTAACAGTGTCACTACTTTCCGGTTTAATGATTTATATTATCATTATGAACAGAGCAGAACTCAATAGTTCACTATCTGCAAGGTTTGTAAAGGCTTTGAAAAATGAAGCCCTGTCGCTGGTCTATCAACCTATTTACAGAATTGAAGACGGACAGATCTGCGGATTTGAGGCCTTGCTCAGATGGAAAGATGAAAGACTCGGGAATATTAGCCCTGAAGTATTTATACCGCTTTCTGAAAGGGAAGGGTTGCAGGAGGATGTGACTTTATTCGTCATTAACCATGCTATCCGAGAATTTATCCATACTGCTATTCAGAATGAAATATTTTTGAGCGTAAACATTAATCCAAGCGATCTTGATTCAGAAAAATTCAGGGATAAACTACTAGGATTAATTTCTGAATATAACATCCCATATAAAACAATCCTTCTTGAAATTACGGAGCGTCAAGGAGGGGATTTTGAAGGTATGAAAATTCACATTGATAAATATAAAAATCATGGTGTCAGGTTTGCCATCGATGACTTTGGGACAGGATATTCTAATCTTAATCTGGTAACTGCGCTTGATGTAGATGAAATAAAAATAGACAAATCGCTAACTAGTGCTATTGGTACTGAATCTTTACGATATGATCTTCTTCCCGGACTGCATGAGATGTTCCGCTCCATTGCAGATAAGATTGTGTTTGAGGGTGTAGAGACTCAGGAGCAGGTGAACTATCTGAAGACGTTCTGGCCACAGAGTTATGCTCAGGGCTGGTATTACTCCAGAGCGCTTCCGCTGGAAGAAGCGAGAAAACTTACCATCCGGGAATTGAACTGACCGGCACTTTCAGCGCAAACACTCAGCAATTGCTTGCCGATCAGCTGGTAGAAATTGAAGGGCAGTGTAATCACCTGCTGCTGGCGCAGGGGAAAGCGTTACTGAAAAGTCGTTCTGAACTGCTTAAATAACAGAGAAACCAGGATGTGATTTGATGCAAAACACGGAACAGCGAATGTAATATTTACTGAGATGAGCGAGCTTTGTCTCATAGTACAGAGGAGTCGGGGCTGCCAGTATCCGGTAGACAGCATTATTCGTCTGCAACATAACTCTGCTGGTTGCTGCGGATAACTACTCAGCGCCTTCCAGAGATGGCATTGATGAAAGTAGTAGAAAAAACCTGGAATCTTTGAAGATGTGTCCCTACCTCAGGGGGCTGGAGTGCCATCTGGCCCTAATTCAGCACAGTGCTGCAGATATGTGTTATGTACAAGTAGACACTGTCTTGAAAATCAGAAGTCGTTGAGGGTTGAATGCAATTCCAATATTTGCTTCAGCAGATAACGAGGACCGCTATCTATTGCATCTAGTGAATAGGAAGCCGTTTCCATTTTTCTCTAAAGCAACTGGTGTTGACATCCTGAATTCCTTCAAATGTCTGATATTCCTTTTTTCAAAGCACTAGAAAAATACCCGAAAGCTGTTAATCTAATACATTGACTGACCATACAGTACAGCGTTATTTTGTTGGGTTTACTTCACGTACTTTTTATTGTCGGATACTGTTGGGAAAAGACACAAAGAAGCAAGCCATTAAGCGGAATACTGCGTAGGGTTAGAATATACAATTAACTTTTCCGTGATAGGACTAGTGATAACAATATTTCCAGCATGGGCTGACAGGAGTATAGATGGAACTGCTCTCCATAGGTTAATACATCTCGCAATTAACACGCCCGCATATGCCACAAAACTGACGCCCATTCTCGGAATTTTTTTTGCCATTATCTTTCCTGCGGCCTAATTACTTTCCCCACAACTATGGTTTTTTATTAGAGTCTTCACCACTAAATAAATTATAATAAATTGATTTTATTAGACATCTGTCAGAATCTATATGGTCAGCACGTATTGCATGCTCTAATGTTTCAAATGCTAAATTATGCGCGGCCTCAGAAAATATCCCAGGCCAACCCTTACTCAGCATAGACAGTCCTTTAAGGACTCTTATCTGTATCTCCCTCATACCGGCACCATCGCGCGCGACAGGTGAGAAAAAGTCTTCCAGTAGATCGTTATTCTGAAGTGGTGCAACATGAACTGAAGGATATTTCACTTCTATTTCATCAGATTTATTCTGCGCGTAAGTGGAAAGTATACGAACACCTCTGCCAATGACATCAATGGCGGTTCCAGGATCGTTCACTGCGGGGGAAAGTGCCCGGCAGGCTATTTCGGCCATGACGCTAAGACAAAATCGGGGATCCTGAGCAAATGAACGTACATCCGAGACAATAATCGTCTCAAGTAAATCGGCGCTGATTGATGACTCCTGGCCTTGACTCAGGTACAAAACGGGCATGGATGGATGGATGAAACTGCCTGGCTGCGCCACGAGGTATACATGACGGGGATCATTGGTCAGCAGCTTGCTAAGTTTCACCATATTAATATATTCAACATAGCCAATCTTCTTCGGATAAACTGCAACCGTTCCTTTCGGCTGTTCATTGTTCTCAAGCCATGGATATCCGCCGAGACAGGGATTTCTTGCTCTCGCAATAAATGTTTCGATGGCCGCCTGTTCTACTTTTGCCGTTGTCTCACCTACCCTTCCCAGAGAGGTCAAATGCTGTATCCAGCGAAGCAATGTGATGAGGATTAAGGCAATGACAACCAGTGTGACAATGAATAAAATGACTCTCCCCCTTTCTCCATAAGCTCCCATACTGAGGGCAATAATCCCTACCAGACTGAAGAGAAAAGAACCGATGAAGGTGGCCAGTACATTTTGTGTGGTTACGTCTTCAACAACTAAACGCGTAGCTCTGGGAGTCACATTAGTAGTGGCTGAACCGTAGGCTGTGACCATGATACTCAACGAAAAAGTGGTCACTGCCAGCATACTCGATGCCAGTATGTTCAGAATGTTATCGACTGCTTCCGCACCAACCTTCACGGAAACCGACTCAGGTATCATTGATTTAAAAAGAATTGATAAAAGGGCCGTTATTATCGCGACAATGGCGAATAACGTTGCCCTGAACCATAGCTTTTTAACTGTCTGCTTCAGAATCCATTTCCAGCGTGAAATCATTCTGCATTCCTCATATTGCGGCCGGGATAAATAATTGCCGCCCCCAGGACGGCATGTTGCTATTAACGAACGAGGTGCAGGAAGTGCAGATGTTTTTCGTACTGGTCCAGTATGTCATTAATCAGCTGCTCCTGGTTCCAGCCCATCACATCATAATTTTGACCGCCTTCTTTGAGATATACCTCAGCGCGATAATATCTATGTTGTTCAGTCTGCTGCTCATTATTATCCATCGCGGCGAGCGCGAAGGTCGGTGAGCTATACCCGCGAAGCCTCACTTCATATATAAAATTCAGCTCGTTACCCAAATCGACTTCAAGACGAATACGATCCTCGACTGCGTCACTGATGTGGCTTATCGTCCCCTGCTTGTTCAGCTCTTCCTGAACCAGCGTCATGGCGGGCTGGATGACGTCGTCCATAAAACGTTTCACAAGAGATCGCTTCGGCAGATACGCGATATTGCGTAACCTTCTCTGCCAGGGAATTGGGTTACGTGCAGCCGTAGGAGCAATTGTCGCCATGCTCAGGCTTTCACGCTTGGTCAAATCCCGGCGCAAAGCTTTTAAAAGTCCGTATATGGATATCAGTAAGATCACTGAGAAAGGCAATGCACTCGCTATTGTCACTGTTTGCAGCGCACTTAGCCCTCCGGCAAGGAGAAGCGCAATTGCGACAATGCCCATGAGCGAGGCCCAAAATATTCGCTGCCAGACGGGTGTGTTTGCCACTCCACCTGTTGCCAGAGTATCAACTACCATTGCCCCCGAGTCAGCAGACGTGACAAAGAAGACGATGACCATCGCCATTGCGATGAATGACAGCACGGAAGAGAACGGGAAATGCTCCAGGAAATTAAACAGGGCCAGCGCCACATCCTGCTGAACAGTATTGGCGAGGTCTGTGGCCCCCTGGTTCATAATGAGATAGATCGCGCTGTTACCAAACACTGTCATCCACATTAGCGTAAAACCCGCGGGAACAAACAGCACGCCGGTGACAAACTCGCGAATGGTTCGCCCGCGGGAGACCCGTGCGATGAACATCCCCACAAACGGCGACCATGAAAGCCACCATCCCCAGTACAGTAATGTCCAGCCCCCCAGCCATTTGCTCGACTTAGGCTCATACGCGTAAAGGTTGAACGTTTTACTCACCAGTTCCGAAAGATAACCGCCCGTATTTTCCACAAATGACTTCAGCAGAAGCACGGTTGGTCCCAGACACAGGACCAGCGCCAGGAGCAACAACGCCAGACCCAGATTGAGCTCAGACAGGATACGTATTCCCTTATCCAGGCCGGACACCACTGAAATCGTCGCTAACCCCGTGATGACCACGATCAGAATAACCTGCACCGTTTCATTGATGGGCACCCCGAAAAGATGGTTCAAACCGGCATTCACCTGCAAAACGCCGTAACCCAGCGATGTCGCGACGCCAAAGACCGTGCCTATAACAGCGAAAATATCAACCGCATGGCCTACAGGCCCGTATATGCGATCGCCAATAATGGGATAGAGTGCGGAGCGCAGAGTTAAAGGCAGACCGTGACGGTAACTGAAGAACGCCAGAATCAGCGCCACAATGGCATAAATTGCCCATGCGTGCAGTCCCCAGTGGAAGAAGGTCAGACGCATTGCTTCCTTGGCTGCCGCAACGGTTTCTGGCGTGCCAACGGGAGGCGAAAGATAATGCATTACAGGTTCGGCAACGCCAAAGAACATCAGGCCGATCCCCATCCCTGCCGAAAAAAGCATCGCAAACCAGGAATGGTAGCTGAAATCAGGCTGCGCATGGTCCGGGCCCAGCTTGATATCACCGTAGCGTGAGAGTCCAAGGAACGTGACACTTAGTAAAATCAGGGCCACAGCAAGGATGTAGAACCAGCTGGCATTCGTGAAGATTTGTTGCTGTAGTAGTTTAAAATTTTTGTCGGCGACATCCGGGAATACGGCGGCAAAGGCGACAAGAAGGAAAATTAGCAAAGCAGATGTAAAGAATACCGCTTTGTTAATCTGGCTTGTAGACTTCTTCGGGATTGTATCATTATCACTCATAATCATTTATTCCATTAATTAAATCCGCACTGGATAGACGGTACTACCTTTCACAGAGTAGCAAAGTTCAACTGGCTATGCGGCGTTAATCGGAACGCATGGTGTAATGAGTTCCGATACAAATCATCCGATATTCGGTAATGACTCCAACTTACTGATAGTGTTTTATGTTCAGATAATGCCCGATGACC
>OIWS01000140.1_pt1 | contig 95660 bp, 69 predicted proteins | sample 1587611 | NCBI WGS metagenome assembly OIWS01 (sample SAMEA3888919, study PRJEB22519) | human gut metagenome | biome: human gut; feature: human-associated habitat; material: faeces | place: Denmark | collected 2010 | reverse complement strand
CATTCACAAGGTCATGGGCGACCATGCCTCCAGAGGCTCCACCCCCGCCGGGCTTGTCCTGCCACGTGGTTTATTTTCTGTGATTCTTTTTGGATATTCATTTGGTACCGAATAAACGTTTTAGGCGGAACCAAATGCCTTTGCAAACACTCTTGGTCCCGCCTAAAACGTTTTCCTCGTACAAAACATGTTTTCAAAGCCCCCACGTACCGTTTAAAACGTTTTCGCGGTACGAAATTCCGTTTCTATCCGACAGGGAAAAGAGACAGAAAAAAAAGAGGCATGAACGCGAGGCGAGGAGTGACGTGTGAGAGTGTGTGAGGCTGTGCATATAAGAGTGGTGAGAAAATAAGGCTGAAAAGTGATGCGCGGGAGACGGGGTGCAGAAAAAAACAGCCACATCCACTAGCCCCCATGACAGGATTCCGAACTGGAACTATACTACGTTAATTCCAACCGCCGCCGAGAGCCTTGTAAAGACCTACCAATGCCAGATTTTCGCGGGTCTTGGCCTCGTTGAACTCGATTTGGGAAGAAAGATACTTACGCTGGGCATCCAACACGTCGATATAATTGATGACGCCGTTGATGTACTGACTGTTCGCAAGGGTAATGTACTTCCCTGCCGCCTCCTCCATTACGGATTTCGCATAGGAATTGGAACGTGCAGACTGGAAGCTGACGGTGGCATCATACACCTCCCGGAAGGCCTGCAAGACATCCTTTTCATATTTGAGACGGGATTGCTCATAAGAAGAGATCGCCGCCTTCATGGCCGCCTTACGCTTGCCGAACTCAAAAATCGGAGACGCCAGCGTCGCACCGGTGAACCAGAACGGAGACTTCAGGAAATTCTTGAGCTCGTCATTCTCCAGACCGGCACCCAGATTTATCACGAAAGTCGGAAAACGCTCGGCAATGGAAACGCCCACACGAGCCTCGGCCGCCTTCAGGGAATGCCGCGAAGCCATCAAATCAGGCCTTCGCTTCAAGATATCCGACAAAACGCCTGTCGGGACATCAGAATCACTATAAATAATAGATGCGGAAACACTTCGCGCAATTTCCCCGGGGTACGAACCGGTAATGAAACACAACTCACTCTCCTTCAGCGCAATCTGCTTCTCCAGGTCAGGAATCATTGCCTTCGACGAAGCGAACTCCACGAGAGCCTGCTGGTAAGGAATTTCCGAAGTCAGACCCCCTTCAGCCCTTAGTTTCGCCTGCTTTACGGACTCACGCCTGGTCTCCATGGTATTGGTGACAATCGCCATCTTCCTGTCCAGGCCGACAAGTTCATAATATGCAGACGCCACACTGGCTACAATGCTCATTTTCACAGCCTTCTGCGCATCCTCGGCAGCCAGGTAGTCAGCCAGTTTCTCCCGGCTTGCCCACTTCAGGCGTCCCCAGAAATCCACTTCCCAGCTGAGCGACGCCTTCACGCCAAACTCAATTTTGTCCGGACTTTTGCTGGTGCCGCCGTAATTGCTGTGGTCATCCTGCGCATATCCCTTCGCCGAAACCGCCGGCAGCTGCGAAGCCTTCTGCATCCTGTACTTGTAACGCAGTTCATTGAGCCGTTCAGCCGCTATCAGCACATCCTTGTTATAGGTCAATGCCGTTTCGATAAGTTCCTGAAGTTCAGGCTCTTTAAAAACATCCTTCCAGCCTAGGTCCGCGATGCTGCTGTCACCCGACTCCACGGAAAAAGACTGCGGCACGGCGCCCAAATCAGGTTTCTGACAATATCTCGATGTCGAGCAAGAGTTCAGGGTCAATGCTGAAGCCACGACGAGCACCAACATTGACATGAACGACTTCCTGCCGCCTATGACATTTTTCATTTTCGGACGCATTTTGGAGAAATATGACCTCATTTTATAAATCGTGACGAAGAAGAACGGCACGAACACGATTCCGACCGACACGCCGACTATCATACCGAAGAAGACGCCCGTTCCGATATTCTGACGGCTTTCAGAGCCGGGACCGCTGGCGAACACCAACGGGAGCATACCGAGAATAAATGCCAATGATGTCATCACGATCGGCCTGAACCTGAGTTTCGCTGCCGTAACGGCCGCTTCCACCACGTCTTTCCCGGCTTCAACCTCTTCCTTGGCAAATTCCACAATCAGAATCGCATTCTTCGCCACAAGGCCCACCAGCATCACAAGACCGATCTGGAAATAAATATTGCTCTCCATGCCCAAGACTGCGATACCGAGGTACGCACCGGCAATGGCTATCGGCAATGACAATATCACGGCCACAGGAACCAGCCAGCTTTCATATTGGGCGGCCAGGAAAAGGAACACGAAAAGCAGAGCCAAAGCCAGGACGAGACCCGTCTGACCGCCTTCCTTCTTCTCCTGATAAGACATTCCGCTCCATTCCACGCCGATATTGTCCGGCAAATGCTCATCCGCGACTTCCTGAAGTATGGCCAGGGCATCTCCGGAACTTACACCGTTGGCCGCCTCACCGCTGATAGTAGAGCAATTGTACATATTGAACCTCTTGATAGTTCCAGGGCCTGTAGTGTAATGCGTGTTGCCCAGGGCATTGACAGGAATCATTGTCCCGCCGGAACTCTTCATGAAGAAGAGGTTCAAGTTGTCCGTATGGGCACGATATGGTGCATCTGCCTGGATATAAACACGATAGATACGGTTATACATATTGAAGTCATTCACGTAGATCGCTCCCGTGAAAGCCTTGAGCGTCGCGAACACATCGGCCATTGACAGGCCCAGAAGCTGGATCTTGTCACGGTCCGCATCGAAATACAGCTGCGGGATATCCGCCTGCATACCCGAAGAAAGACCTGTCAGCTCCTTCCTCTTCGACGCATAATAAAGCAATGTATCCGTAGCATTCTGCAGATCCTGGTACGTAGCGTCACCCCTGGCCTCCAGGACCATGGAGAAACCGCCGGAAGTTCCAAGTCCCGGAATGACAGGCGGCGTACTGATATAAACCTTGCTTTCAGGATAACGGGACAACGTATCCCTCACCATCGCGATAGTCTTGGTCATGTCCGTCACCTTGCGTTGGTTCCAAGGCTTGAGAATCACTGTCAATGTACTGCTGGACTGCGTCGTTCCCACACGCGGGCTTGAACCCGTGACATTGAGCACATAATCCACATCATGCTGACGCAGCAGAAACTCCATCGCCCTGTCGGTAATCGCCCTCGTACGTTCGAGCGTCGCACCCATAGGAAGCTCCAATTCGACCGTAAAATACCCCTGGTCCTCCTTAGGAATGAAACTCTGCGGGATAATGCGGGCCAGCACGAAAATACCGATTATGGCAATGCCGAAGAACGCGAACATCCTTCTGGAATTGTTGACGGCCAGGCGCACCATCTTCGTGAAGAATGATGTACCGGAATCCATCCACAAATTTATCTTGTTGAAAATGAAGTTGGTGGAGCCGCCTTCACCATGAGGTTTGAGGAACTTCGAGCACATGACCGGGCTCAATGTAAGCGCCACGACAGTAGAAATGATGACCGACACGGCGATAGTCACAGTGAATTGGCGGAACAGCTGGCCGGTAATTCCCGAGAGGAAGCTCACCGGCACGAACACGGCACAAAGCACCAGGGACATCGCCACAAGCGCACCTCCTATCTCGCGCATCGCTTTTTTCGTCGCCTCATAAGGTGACAGATGCTCGGTCGTCATGATACGGTCCACATTCTCCACCACGACAATCGCATCATCGACCACGATTCCGATCGCCAGGATAAGCCCCAGCAAAGTCATCATGTTCAGCGAGAATCCGAATATGAGCATGACGCCGAAAGTACCTATCAATGAAATCGGTACGGCAATGGCCGGGACCAATGTCGCCCTGACGTTCTGCAACGAAAGGAACACCATCAGGATGACCAGGAAAAGAGCCTCGAACAATGTCCTGTAGACATGGTGTATCGACTCGGAAATGTAGGTGGTCATGTCGAACGGAATGTTGTAGGACATGCCTTCAGGGAAGCTTGCGCTTATCTCTTCCATCTCAGCCCTGACATTCTCCGCCACCTCCATGGCATTGGCACCAGGAAGCATATAGACATTGACAACGGCCGCATTGCGGGCATTGATACCGCTCTCGGTATTGTAGGACTGGGCTTCGAGCGAAACTCTCGCGACATCCTTCAGCCGGATGATGGCGCCGTCTTCGCCTGTGCGGACGACGATGTTCTCGAACTCCTCCACCGAAGACAAACGTCCGGGAGCCGTGATCGGAATCGTCACATCCACATCCGTAATAGGCTGCTGGCCAAGCACTCCGGCCGCTGCCTCACGGTTCTGGTCCTTCAATGCACCCTGCAGGTCCTTGACAGTGATTCCAAGGCTCGCCATCTTGTCCGGCTGCACCCATATCTGCATTGCATAATAACGGCTGCCGACATTGGAAATGCCTCCCACGCCGGCCACACGCCTGAGTCTGTCCTGAATATTCAACGTCGTGTAGTTGCTGAGGTACACTTCGTCGAATTTCGGGTCGTCGGACATTATGGTTATCGTCATCAGTTTGCTGGACGACTCCTTTTCCACGGAAATGCCGTTCTGCACAACCTCTGCCGGAAGCCTGGACTCAGCCAGCTTCACACGGTTCTGGACCTCCACCGCGGCAAGGTCCGGATCGGTAGAGATGTCGAAGGTCAATGTCGCTGAATACCAGCCGCTGTTGGAGTTGCTCGACTCCATGTAGAGCATTCCCGGCGTACCGTTGAGCGACTGCTCGATAGGAGTGGCGACCGCCTGCGAGACCGTCTGGGAATTGGCGCCCGGATACGATGTGGAGACACTGACCACAGGCGGGACAATCTTGGGATACTGGTCTACCGGAAGCAGCGTCAGTCCGATGAGTCCCACGAGTACGATTATAATAGATATGACAGTCGAGAATACCGGCCTGTCAATGAAAAAATCCGATTTCATAAGTAGTTACTCCTGCTCAGTAGAACCATAAGGAACAGCCTCCACCTTGTTTCCGTGCGAGAGTTTGTGCTGTCCTTCCACGACAATGACTTCATTGGCTCTCAAGCCGCGCTCTACCACGGTGACATTCCCCACTTCCGGTCCCGTCTGGATAAAGCGTTTCTCCACGGTACCGTCACGCTTGACCACGAAGATGAACGTTCCGCTTTTCTCTATGGTAATAGCCTTCGTAGGCACTGCGACAGCATTTTCCCTTACATCCAGCAACACCTTCACGTTGGTGAACTGTCCGGGAAGCAGCTCCCTCTCCGGATTAGGCATCTCCGCCCTCACGGAAAAAGTACCCGATTTGGCATCTACCAGCGGGTCCGCGAAATCCACGAGTCCCTTATATTTATACTGAGATTTGTCTGCCAATGTGATGGTGACATAAGGATTCCAATGACGGCTCGTGTCCTGCTGTCCGAGGTTCACATTCCTGGCCTTGGACTTCTGGTAATCCAGGTCGGTCATCTTGAATTCCACCAGAACGGTATCACTCTTGACAACATTGGCAAGAAGCGACTGTGCGCCCGGGCCCACCAACGTACCGATATCCACGTGCCTCTCACTGATGTAACCGCTTATAGGTGAACGTACTGTGGTATAGCTCAAAGCAAGACGGGCTTCCGTGAGATTGGCCTCACTGACATTGACATCAGCCTTGGCGCTCTCATAAGCTGCGACAGCATTGTCCAGATCAAGCTGGCTTGCCGCCTTCTGCTCGAACAGAGGCTTGATTCTGGCGAGGTCGCGCTCAGCCTTGAGTGCGATAGCCTTGTTCTTGGCGACCAACGCTTCCGCCCTGTCGACCTGCGCCTTATATTGTTTAGGGTCAATGATAAAGAGGACCTGGTCCTTGTTTACGCGCGTTCCTTCCGCGAACATCATCTTTTCCAGATAACCTTCGACCCTCGCCCTGACTTCCACGAATTGCTGAGCGCGGATCTTTCCCGGAAATTCACCATAAACTTCCACGTTGCGGGTGCGGACGGTATCCACGCCTACGATAGGAAGGATTTCCTCCACATGCTTCGGCCTCAGTAAAAAAATAAGTGCAACTGCCACGCAAACGACTGCGGCAGCTGCACCAAAAACTGTCTTTTTATTCAATTTCTGCATAAATAGCTAGTTTTACAGGAACTTACTTCACCTGAGCCCTTTCAAATAGTCTGCCACATTTCTCTCGATGATGTCGGCCGTATAGTCGCGACGCTCGAATTTCTGACCTGTGATGTTCTCGTAAAGCTCGATGTAGCGTTCCTCGATATGCGCAACGACTTCAGGTGTCATTTCAGGAACGGACTGTCCTTCCTTGCCCTGGAAACCATTGGCCATCAGCCACTCACGCACGAACTCCTTGGACAGCTGCTTCTGTTTCTGTCCGGTGCGGAGCCTCTCTTCATAGCCCTCGGCATAATAGTAGCGGGATGAATCAGGGGTATGCACCTCATCCATCAGATAAATCTTGCCGTCACGTTTTCCGAATTCATATTTCGTATCCACAAGAATGAGTCCCATCTTGGCCGCAATCTCCTGACCGCGCTTGAAAATGGCACGCGTATAATTCTCAATCTGAATATATTCCTCCTCAGGAACAATGCCCTGGGCAATGATTTCTTCTCTGGTGATATCCTCGTCATGGCCCTCCATAGCTTTGGCCGACGGAGTGATTATCGGTTCCGGAAATGCCTGGCCTTCAACCATTCCGTCAGGAAGCGCCACACCGCACAACGTACGTTTCCCTTCCTGATATTCACGCCACGCATGGCCTGCAAGACATCCGCGGATAACCATTTCCACACGGTACGGCTCACATTTGTAGCCCACAGTGACCATAGGATCCGGGGTAGCAATTTTCCAGTTCGGAAGGATATCCGAAGTAGCATCCAGGAACTTGGCAGCTATCTGATTGAGAATCTGGCCTTTGAACGGAATCCCCTTGGGAAGGACCACATCGAATGCGGAAATTCTGTCGGAAACCACCATTACCAGATACTTGCCGTCAATATCATAGACATCACGGACTTTCCCGACGTATTTGCCGACCTGTCCGGGAAAATTGAAATCGGTCTTTACAATTGCATCCATCGTTTTATATGTTATGAAGTAAAATTCAATCCTGCAAAGTTAACTAATGGGCACCGAAGAATGAAATAAATCGTCGAATTAGTCGTAACTTTGGGGAGGAAAAGCATTGGAATACAGATGAGCTTCATAGAGGACATAGCCGGTTGCATATCGGGGAAAGAAGTCACTGTCATCCTGCACGAAGGGCACATGATGCTCGAATGCGGGAACGGCGCGACCATCCTCCCCATACCCGTAACCGCCCGCTCGCCCGAAGAGGCTGCGCAAGCTCACGCCGGATTGGAAAGGTCAATGCTGACCTACAAGGCTGACAATCCGGAGCGCAAGCTCGTTCCGCTTCCGGAAGATGTATGGAGAAGCCGCCCCGACATGATGAAAGCCAGACTTTTGGCCCAGCTGGGAGAATTCCGTTCCATCTTCGCCAGGAACACCTCGGTAAGGAGAATCACCAAACCGGAATCCGCCGGGTTCCTGAACGAATGGCACACATACGGCGATGCCGCGGCACGATACAGGTACGGCATTTTCACGAAAGACGGAGCTCTCGTAGCCGTGGCGACGTTTTCTTCCGGCCGCAAATGGCTGAAAGATGACAGGACAATCCGATCTTACGAATGGGTAAGATATGCCTCCCTGCCGGAAATCCGTGTAATCGGCGGTATGGGAAAGGTTCTGAAAACGTTCATCAGGGAGGTAAAGCCCGATGACATCATGAGCTATGCCGATATGGAATGGACTGATGGTCAAGTATATACAAAATTAGGATTCCATGAGGACGGATTCCGGAGCCCGGTGGCGTTCTGCATTGACCCGGGAACCTGGAGAAGAAAGCCATTGGACAAAGACATTGACCCTGACGGAGATTTTTTATTTCACCTGAACCTCGGCAGCCGAAAATTCAGGATTGCGGGAAAGCAACTTTACGAAACGGACAATGAATAGGAAAAAACGCACATTCACCGGTAGACTCTGGCGCCTGCTGCTTATAAAGCTGCCGGTTTACTTCCTCATATTCACCATCTTATGGGTGACGGCACTCAAATGGATACCTGTCTGGTGGACACCTCTGATGGCAGTAAGGTCCATCGAGTACAGAAACGACAAGACATTCCGCACCCACAAGACATGGGTGAGCTATGGCCATATTTCCCCGGAACTTGCCAAAGCCGTGATAGCCAGCGAGGACAACTTGTTCGATTCGCATAACGGCTTCGACTGGAAACAGATAAACAAAGCCATTGAGGACCATGAGCAGACGGGAAAACGCCTCCGCGGAGCAAGCACGATATCGCAGCAGACAGCCAAAAACGTGTTCCTGCTTCCGTCCAGAAGTTTCGTCAGAAAAGGCCTGGAGGCTTATTTCACTGTCCTGATCGAGGTCATCTGGGGGAAACGACGGATAATGGAAGTATACCTCAACGTAGCCGAAATGGGAAAAGGGATTTATGGTGCAGAAGCCGCTGCCGAACGACTGTTCCACAAAAAGGCATCCAACCTCACGAGACGGGAATCTTGCCTGATCGCCGCCTGCCTGCCTAATCCGCTGAAACGCAATGCCGCCAGACCGTCGAGTTACATACTGAACAGGGCGGTCACCATAGAAAGACTCGAATCCAAATTAGAATATCCCGGCTGGGTGCGACACAAGCGCTAGGACTCCCCTTTCATGACCTTGTCCACGACGGACTTGACCTCATCGTAGCCATACCCGCGGCCCAGCGCGAAGCGTATCAGCTTCAACTTGCACTGCGGGTCTTCGGCCAGAAGACGATATTTCGCCGCCACCACGGATTCCAGCTTACGCCCGGCAGCATTCTCGTCCACTTCGGACAATGCTTCCGTAACCACCTGTCTGTCAATGCCTTTACATATAAGAGCACACGTAATTTTCTGCGTTCCCCAGCCGGACAGCGATGCCTTTTCACGAGCGAATGCGGAAGCATAGCGCAGGTCATCCACGAACTTGTCTTCCTTCAGCGACTCGACAATGCGCCCGGCAGCTTCTTCATCCCCCGCCATCGACTTCAGCGCTTTCGCGCGGATATCGGAAGTGCAATACTCTCTTCTGGAACATTGAGCCTGCAGACGGCTGAGAACTTTAGAAAACTTATCCTGCTCCATAACCGCTAGAAATATAGTCCTATATTGAGATACATTCCAGGTTTGCTGCGTCTGGATGCCCAATGAAAGTCGAGTTCCACAGGACCGATAATGGAATTGTATGAGTATTTGAGTCCTGCGCCGAATACGCCATACGCCTCATTCATATCGCCGAAATCTTTCAGGTCCGCAACCGTCACAGCATAATTGCAAGAAGCCGTAAGATAGTTGTTCTTGAACAATTTGAAACGGAAATCCGATCTGGCCACCGCCAGGAAATTCGCCATCGCGGCAGCATAGTTGATGCCCATGAAAGGAATCTGCTGATCCAGATACCTGCCCGCAATCGCTCCTCCCATCAGGTTCAGATACGGAAGCGGAGGATCGCCGCCGAACATGTAACGTGCTGATACTGAAGGAAGCCACGCGAAACATCCCTTCTGCATGACCGACTTGAAGTCAACGTTCACAGCATGGAACGGATCGATGCTATGCTTCACGCCCTTGAACACCCATTCATAACCGATGCCGAGCGAGAAACCCTTGGTCGGGAAATATCCGTCATCAAAGGTATCGGCGTTCACCGTACCGAATACTGAAAGGTAGTCATTGGTCAGGTTCCCGAAATCATAGTCGCCGTTCACCTGGTCGGTCATAGCCGAGTTCAGCTTGAAGAAATTGTTCCGGAGGCCGGCTCGCATGTCGAACTTTCGCCACTTGATATTGGAAAGGAAAATTTCCTCACGGACATTGAAATATGCTATCTTATAGTCGCTGGTCCCCAGTTTGAACTGGTTCCTGTCCGTCCATCGGAATGATGCAGAGGCGTTCAGCGCAGGTCCGGAAGGTGACATGAGATAGAAATGGGCCTTCGCATACGGATTCGTGCCCACCTTTCCCGTAAAGTCAAACGCCGGACCCTGAAGCTTATGGACATTGAGACCAAAGTTTAGCAGAACGGAGACAATCTCCTCAGTATCAAAGCGTCCGCCGATGCCGAACTGATGGATCGGGCCTCGTTTGCAATGAATCAAAAGCTCGTAAGGTTCACTTTCTCCCAGCAATTCGTATGTGACATAGTCGAAGGCATTCATTCCGAAAATCGTAGCCACAGCCGTTTCAATCTCACCTTTTCCGATAAGTTTATTAGGTTTGAGCGCAATCTTGCCCATGATGTAACGCGACTCCTTATCCGATACACCGGTAATTTCCACCTTCGAAATCCGCACCGGCTGGGTATTGATATCCACCGCCTTGCGATGACGCAGTTCGGTTCTGAAAGGCCCGACGAGATTCTTTATACTGTCCAGCAACGGCAACTGTTCCAATGCAGCCTTCCGGCCTCTGTCAATGATGATGTCAATGCTTTTGGCATCGAAGCTCATCATGTTGTACTCTTCCAGATTAGGCTTGATGGTCACGTCCGGAATACCGACATTGTTCTCGTATGTCGCGCGTCCGAGCATGTCAATGCCCTGGGAGATGATGTCACCCAGATTGTTGAGCCTGCTGTAGTCGCGGAAACCGGACGAGAGGTCCACGCCGATGATGATGTCGGCACCCATTTCTTTCGCCAGGTCCGTAGGATAATTGTCCCTCATGCCGCCGTCCACCAGCACCATGCCGTCCACCTTGACCGGAGCGAATACGCCAGGAATGGACATCGTGGAGCGCAATGCCGTGTTCAGCTTGCCTTCATACCATATCTTCGGTTTCGCCGTCACCATCTCCGTCGCCACACACACGAACGGTATCGGGAGGTCCATGAAATCCATATAGTCCTGATAGCCGACAGTCAATGAACTGAAGATATTGTTCACGTTCTGACCTGTCGCAAATCCGGACGGCAAACTTCCCAAAAGGTTATCCCTCACCAGTTCGGCAGGGTCTTCGCCTTTTCCGGCGCCCCAATGCATCTTGTCATATTTCCTCTCCGCGCCCTCATAATGTATGTTTTCCTCCAGTTCCTGCTGATAATCCTTTTTCGCATAGAAGAACGGGAAGGAGAGCAGAATCTTCTCCTTGTATTTGGATTCATTGTAAGAAATGAAATTTCTCGGAACACGGTCGGTGAGGGCGACATCCCAGTCAATCGTCCTTATGAGCGAATCCATTTCATGAGGCGAGTATCCGAGCGAGTAGAGCGAACCGATCAGGCCTCCCATGCTGGTTCCCAGAACCACGTCCACGGGTATTCCCAATGAGTCAAGACATTGGATCACACCGATATGCGAGGCACCCTTCGCGCCTCCGCCGCTCAGCACGAGAGCCACCGTCGGACGCTTTTCGCGGACCATGTCCAGATACTCCCGCAGGATCTCCATCGACAAGGAGTCCATCTGCGGGTCAATGATATTTTCATTTTCTTTCTCTGCCGAAGCAGGAAACACTGCCGCAAAAAGCATTGAAACCAATGCGGCCGCGAGGTATTTGAACGGCTTGAACATAACTATTGCTGTTTATGCTTTCCCGCCAGCATTCCGCACGCTGCGAATATGTCTTCGCCCCTCGAAGCCCTTATGGTAGAGGTGATTCCGGCCTTGTTCAGGCGGTCGCGGAACACTTCCATGACACCTTCCGGAGAAGAGACATAAGGGAAATCCGGAATCTTGTGGAAGCGGATAAGGTTCACCCGGCATTCCAGACCGGACAACAGCCTGATTATGGCATCGGCATGACGCTTGTCGTCATTGTGACCGGAAAACATTGTATATTCGAAACTTACGCGGCGCTGACCGGTAAAATCGTATTGTCTTATAAGGTTCACGACATCTTTCAGCGGGTAGGACTTCTGCACCGGCATCAGTTCTCCACGCTCATCCGGAAACGCATCGTGCATACTTATCGCCAGATGGCACCGTGTCTCGTCCAGATATCTCTTGAGTGTAGGCAAAACGCCTATGGATGAGAGGGTTATACGCTTGGGGCTCCATCCGAATCCCCAATCGGCAGTGAGGACATCGATGGCGCGTTTGACATTGTCATAATTGTCGAGCGGCTCGCCCATCCCCATGAAGACCGTGCCCGTAAGTGATTCAGCCTCATCGACTGACACGAATTGCGACAGGATGTCGGCGGCGGACAGATTTCCATGGAAGCCCTGACGGCCGGTCATGCAGAAACGGCAGCCCATCTTGCATCCGGCCTGGGAAGATACGCACAATGTCTTCCTGTCCAGTTCCGGAATCATCACCGCTTCAATGCTGCTGCTTTCAATCTTTCCAGGTTCAGCGGTTTCAATCCGGTTCAATCCTCCCTGGAACGCACAGGTCACAGGGAAGAGATATTTTTTCGTACCGTCAACTGATTCCTGGCAATCGGAATATGCAACTGCCCCTGTCTCATAGCGTTCCGAAAGTTTTTCCCGTCCCGCTTTCGACAGATTCGTCATTTCGTCAATGGTCCTTACCTTCTTCTTATACAGCCATTGTGCAATCTGGCCGCCTGCATAGGACGGCAGACCACATTCCACGGCAATCGCCTTCAATTCTTCCGGAGTCTTTCCAAGAAGCTTATGTTTTATAACCTCATTCATATTCTTACAAATTTAGTGATTTTTTCATTTCAGATTGTCGGTATTTTTCTAACTTTGTAAAGAATGCGGGCAAATCCGCAGATAAGAACAAAAAATAATACATTATGGCTAAAGAAGCAGTAAAAGATGCAGGCGCTCAGGTTGATACCGGTAAGCTGAAAGCCTTGCAAGCAACGATCGACAAGATTGAAAAAGACTATGGGAAAGGCACGATCATGAAGCTGGCAGATCAGCCACAATGGGATGAACATCAAGTAATACCGAGCGGTTCCATCGCCCTCGACCACGCACTTGGAATAGGTGGTTATCCGAAAGGAAGAATCATTGAAATCTATGGTCCGGAGTCCAGCGGCAAGACCACATTGGCAATTCATGCCATCGCCCAGGCACAGAAGCAGGGAGGCATTGCGGCAATGATAGATGCGGAGCACGCATTCGACCGTTCATACGCGAAGGCTCTCGGGGTAGACCTCGAATCTCTCCTGATTTCCCAGCCGGACAACGGTGAGCAGGCATTGGAAATCGCTGACAACCTTATCCGTTCAGGTGCTATCGACATTATCGTGATAGACTCCGTGGCGGCTCTTACACCTAAAGCCGAAATTGAAGGCGAGATGGGGGACAACAAGGTCGGGCTCCAGGCAAGGCTCATGAGCCAGGCTCTCCGCAAACTGACTGCAAACATCAGCAAGACAAACACTTGCTGCATTTTCATCAACCAGTTGCGCGAGAAGATCGGCGTCATGTTCGGCAATCCTGAGACCACCACCGGAGGCAATGCCCTCAAGTTCTACGCTTCAGTCCGTATCGACGTGCGCAGGACCACCCAGATCAAAGACGGCGAAGAGGCGCTCGGAAACCGCACGAAGGTGAAGGTCGTGAAGAACAAGATGGCTCCACCTTTCAAGAAGGCAGAGTTCGACATCGTTTATGGCGAAGGTATCTCCCACACCGGAGAAATCGTCGACCTCGGCGTGGAGTACGGCATCATTTCCAAGAGCGGTTCATGGTTCAGCTACGGCGACCAGAAGCTTGCTCAGGGACGTGAAGCCACCAAGCAGCTCATCGCCGACAACATCGAACTGAGCGATGAAATCGAAGCCAAAATCCGCGAAGCGTTGAAGCACGTGGACGATTAAGCAACATCACGGTTCGGCAATCCGGCATTTGGAAAGCCTTGATGCCGCATCCTCATCCAATATCCCTGCACGCTGAAGACCTTCGACGGTCCACATGGTGCGGGGATTGTTTTTTCTGTACAGTTCCACGGCCCGTGCCGTCTGCCAGCTGCGGATATACGGGTGCAGGCGCATCGAGTCCGGCGGCATTGACCACAGACGGAACGGAACCGCCTGCCGCCTTATCGTTATGAGGTCGGCGAATTTCGAATACTTTTCCGCATCCATGTGATAGATTTCCAGCAGCTGTTCCTTATACGAATAGCCGCCCAGTTTCTGCCTGTATTCCACCATCTTGGCCGCAAAATACCCTCCGATTCCGGGCAACGCATCGAATGCGGCGGAGTCTGCGACGTTAATGTCCAGGAGGGGTATATCAATGTATTTTTCCAGTCGCGCATAGACGCTGTCAGCCACGACGAAGGACTTGGCGAAATCTTCTTTCCGGCGGAACCTGCCGCCTTTCTTCCTGTACCTGTCTATGGATTCCGCCTGTTTCAAAGTAAAGCCCATACGACATAAATCACTGACTGACACCTCATTGGGATTGAATACAAATGATTCGTATGTGCGCGGCGTCATCTGGACAGCCACGCGCTCCGCCATTTCCGGGCGCTTTCCCTTATGCCGTACTGCCGTACTCCCCTGCGGGACGACATGCCGTGCTTCGGACTTCGGGGGCGCCGACGCAGTTTCCTGTTCCGGCCTCACGGCGTCCATAACGAACACGGTATCCGGAACAGATGCATCTGAAATGATTTTCAATGCAGCCGCCCTATGTATAAAAAGCGCTGTCTGATAGCCGATTGCAAGAAATACCAGCGCAATGGCTCCAGTTACGAATGATGGAGAAAGGGTCCTCCCCTTCCCCGGTTTTTCTTCAGGCATTATTTTTCAATGCCACCTGCCACGGGTTTGACCAATGTCAGTCCTCGGCGCTTTCCTCCTTGCGCTTACGGACCGGAGCTCCGGCTACGATTATGACAATCTCACCTTTAGGTTCGTGCTCCCTGAACCATTCGGCCACTTCTGCCAATGTTCCCCTGCGGTGTTCCTCATGCACCTTGGAGATTTCTCTGGCCACCGAGCAATCACGGTCTGCGCCGAAATATTCTGCAAACTGCTCCAATGTCTTCACCAGACGATATGGAGATTCGTAAAAAATCATTGTCCTGGTCTCCTGCGCGAGCGTCTTCAGCATTGTCTGGCGTCCTTTCTTCACCGGAAGGAAGCCTTCGAAGCAGAAACGGTCGCATGGCAGGCCGGACGAAACTATCGCCGGGATACATGCGGTAGCTCCAGGAAGTGTCTGGACCTCAATGCCTTCATTGGCGCAAGTCCTGGCCAGCAGAAAGCCCGGGTCCGATATTCCCGGCGTCCCGGCATCGCTTATGAGCGCGACATTCAGGCCCGCCATGATACGGTCCTTGATCGCCGCAGCTGTCTGATGTTCATTGAATTTATGATGGGACTGGAGTTTTCCGTGGATATCATAGTGCTTCAGCAGCACGGAACTTGTCCTGGTGTCTTCTGCCAGAATAAGGTCCGCCTCCTGAAGGACTTTCACGGCACGGAATGTCATGTCTTCCAGATTTCCTACGGGCGTAGGTACTATATATAGCTTTCCTGCTGATTCCATTACCTGATTTTCCTCCTTACCGCCATCATGAATCTGTATACGAGTTCCGAGTCCATGTTCCATTCAGGGAAGGTCTCTTCCAGATATGAAACCACCTTGTCAATAGAAGTCTGTGCGTTTATTTTGGAAACTACGTCCTGGAACAGCATCGAGTCTTCACGGAAGAGCGACGAAATGAACATCACCCTGTCATTCAATGAGATAGCGCTTCTGATATCTTTCACTTCAGGGCCCGGCATGTCAGTCAGCCACGCCCGGGTGCCGGTATGTGATTCGCCGATGGTCTTATGCACACGCGAAGAATTGGCATCATTGACAGTCTTGACTGAACGGGTTTTCGCGAGTGCCGGCTCGACCTCACCGAAGCCTCCGAACAATGAGCCGCCGTCGTCCCCAGGAAGATCCTCACCGGCATTGTCCTGCATGTCAGCCTCCGGCGCATCATCAATCTCCTGAGACTCAGCCTCTTCCGCAGTTTCATCAGCCGGCGCCACCGTTTCTTCCGGCATATCTTCAATGTCTTCGGCAACCGGCTTCGCCTCAACCTCTTCCTCCGCCGGTTCCACTACCGGAGCCTCGACCGTCACCTCGACATCAGCGATTTCCGCAATGTCGGGCAATATGTTCTCCTGTTCAAGGTCAATATGTTCTACGGGATCCGCCTTGTCGTTTTCCAATGCCGCGAGCTTGTCCTCAAGCACGGCCACACGACTTTTGATTTCGGCAATTTCCCGCCTCAGTTCCTCAATTATTTCATTCCTGTCCATGTCCATAGGAATCAATTTTTTATACCGTCTACAAAAGTACATTTTAATTATGAGAAACGGAAGACTGGAGAAAACTTTCATAACAATAGCCGCTACAGGCTTTGCGGCCCGCAGCGGCATATTGTCATACAGGACGTGCCCGTTATTTCAACTTCGGTTCAGAACCGGAGAAGTCCCAGATATCGGCATTCCAGCCAAGCGACTGAGCCAGGCTTGTGGCGGTGGCTGAGGCTTCTGCTGCTTTGCCGTGATATGGGTAGATGTAGGTATATTTCGAAGGAATAGCGCTTATTACCAATGGAGTTGTCGCGTCAGCGTCTTCCTGGTCATATACCTCACTGCAATACTTGGCAGTCAGGGTCGCCGTCGGTTTTCTCCAGCAGTTTTTCAAAGTATTTTTCGTTCCTGTATAGCCGACTATCATTCCTGAACTTCCGCCATTATCATCACCGCGGGTTGCGGTGATATTGTCAAACCACGCGATGCAGGACTCGATTGTATTGTCATAGCGATTGCCGTTTGCGTTCCAAACGAGACCGCCGGCTCTGCCAACTATTCCTCCGACGCCTGCCCAACCTGTTATGTTCCCGGAGACATAACATCTTTTTACAGACGAGCCTGTTCCCAAATCTCCGACAATACCGCCGACTCTCTGACCGGTAGGGACATTCATATTTCCTGAAAAGATGCAATCTTCAACAATGACAGTCTTACCGTTGCTTGTAAGTCCAAGAACACCGCCAACGCCATCTACACCGTTAACGTTTATCTCAATAGTTGACGACGACTCACAACATCTGATAGTCAATGTATTTTCATTCATTCCGACAATTCCTCCAACAATGTTCTTGCAAACTATCTTCCCTGAAGAAAGGCAATTTTCAATAATCGATGCATATGATGTAATGCCAGCGATACCTCCTGCCAACCTAGATGCAGCATTGACTTCACCGTAGAACTTGCAGCCTGACAATGTACCTCCCTGATAGTGTCCGACAATACCTCCGACTCTTTCTCCCGCACTCTTGACCGTCGCATATACCTCGCAGCCTGTGATTTCTGCTCCTGCAGCCGATTGCCAACCTACAATGCCACCAGTGTATGTATTGTTGATGCCCTTTGTAATTTCAACAACTCCACGAACAATACAATTTTTAATCTTCACTGCAGAATCAATCGTCTTTCCGACAATACCTCCTGTCGCAGTTCTATTGCTCCCATCTCCCATAGGGTTGCTGACAGTCACATTCACAGTACAATTCTCTATCGTCGCCTCACGAGCGTTACCGCCAAGGCCGCCAACCGACTGTCCTTTCCCATTACAAGTAATGATTCCGCTCGCCTCTACTTCGCTGACTATGGCTGGTTTTCCTCCCGTGCCGATATATCCGCCGATTATTCCGGCTCCAGAATTGGACGCACTGACAATCTCCGCATCGACAAATTTCACATTATAGCACTTTCCATAGAGCACGCCGAAGAAACTTGAATAATGCTTTTCCTTCGACTTGAGATTCTTGAGGGAATGTCCGCCGCCGTCAAAAACAATTCCGAGGTCGTATGGTTCATCCGGATTAAGCGGATCCCAGTTTTCGATTGAGGACATGTCGATATCGTTCATCAGCTTGAAATATGTCATCTGACCTTTTACGAGCGCCGCTTTCATCGCAAGAAGGTTCCGGGTAGTGCTGAGCTTGTAAGGGTCAGATTCGGTGCCGGAACCTTCAATGGTGTTCCAATTTTCGGCATTGAGCCGAATTGTGTTCAAGTGACCGCCTGCGAGATTTACGCTTTTCTCGATTGTGAAAGACTTTGTGATTAAAACTCCCTCAGCTTTGACCGTCAGCGTCAGTTCCGTACCTGTCTCGATGGAAGCCTCCGTCCATGACGACATCAGATACGCCGTAAATATGTGGTCCGCCGAGATATCCACATTCTCCAACGAAAGGCCGAGCGAGCTGCTCTTTGCCGAGCCGGCATTGTCAGTGAAGAAAATATCCGAAGCAGCGGAAAGGCTGACTTCTTTCGGACTGGTGACATTTTCCGGCAATTTTACATATAGTTTTACAGCCCCGTTAAGTTTGGCTCCTGCATCCGCAAAAGAAATGTTGCTGATGTCTGACAGCCCGGTAGCCATTGCATTGAGCTGAAGATGCGCCGTCGTGCCGTTGCCCGTTTGAACCTGACCGGTGTATGAACGGTTCCCGAGAGCTTCCACTGATTCATAATCTCCCGGATATATCGCGGTAAAACTGGTCCCCTCGAGTTCATTCCCCTCGAAAGTCGCCGTTTTTCCGTTAATTTCTTTAATGCTATAGGTCTCAGACTTGCCGGTTTCGGAAATGATACGGATCACATCCGTCTGTTCCCATGACGGTTTGATGACGGATTCTCCTGCCTCGAACTTCACTTTAGTAACGAGTTCATCGGGAAGCGATGCTGTTATGGTGATTTTATTTTTCGTCCCGTCATTTACGTGGTCTTCACTTTCTTTTGCACAGGAAATGGCAGAAAGCGCAACCGCAGATGCGAGCGCAAACATATCTAAAAAACGTCTCATAATCATAAACGATTAGAATTCTTCAAGATAAATCCAGTTTTCTTCGAAATCTTTCAGCTGCGACGACTTCGACTGACAGAAGCCTGCTTCAACAGAAAAGTTCAGTTCGACGATTTCAGGGCTGGTATATTCTCTTGAGCGCCCGATGGTTTCAGTTTTTCTTGTTATCATCATATCATATGGTTTTAATGCTGTTCCGGAACGGAAATTCCGGAACAGTCACGTGGTTATCTATTTCTTCGTATCCATAACGTATATATGGGTGACAAGCAACCTTTCGCCAGTATGGTCGAAACCGCCGCCGTCTGTAGGATAGTTCACGACGTGCGTGTCCGGGTCGCCATAACCGCTGACACAGAGAGTTGATGAGCCGCCACCATCCATATTCAGGGCATACTGCGGATCGAAATTCTCCTTCAAGAAGAAGGTGAGTTCGCGTGCATTCATACCCTCGGCTATTCCAGGACGCCGTCCGTCAACGACAATCATCAGGAAATGTTTGTCTTTCGTAAGTGCCACTGCAGTTCTTGGATGGCGCACTCCCTGATGACGAATAGGATCCTCATAGTTGAGAGTTTCAAGCTGCGACTGAGAGAAGCCGTCTGGAACAAAATTGGCCCCGACAGTCTCGTAATTGTCAATGAGCATAGGTGCAGAAGACAGAATGTTGGCTTCCTCTCTCTTATTGTAGACAGCTCGGGTCTTTTCGACGTCCCGATTGCAGGCCTTTGCTGTAAAATCGATCTTCACGTCCTGCTTCCCGTCGGTATACACAGCAGCTTCCGATTTCCACTGCGGAACCATTGTATCCATAATATAAGAATTCGGAATTGCGAACTTGACTATGCCGTCCACCTTTATATAGCAGGACTCAGTCTCATATGCGCCATTCACTACTCCCACGGCACCAAGCTTTGCCATAGTCGCGGAGGTCGTCGCCCTGTCGTGATAGTCGAACTTGATCTCATACCTGTCGGAATTGAGATCGACATCAAGTACTGAAACAATCTGCTCCGCACCGGAAATATCATCATATCCACGGAAAGACTTGAAAACCAGCCCTTCGCTGACCAGGTTCTCCGTCCACTTGCCCTGAAGTTCTGTCTGCGAAGTGGAAGGACTGCTGTCCTTTGGCACGAATGCAGAATTGTCCTGCGATTTTGCACAGCTTCCACCTGCAAGCAGGATGACGAGAGAGAAAAGAATATATCTTGTTGTGTGTGTTTTAATTTTCATATATGATTATTATTTAAGTGAAGGAATTTGTTTCGAGAAGTCCCAAATGGATGCGTTCCAACCGAGGCTTTGGGCGACAGCGGAGGCATTGCTGCCGGATGCCGCCTTTCCGTGGTATGGGAAAATGATGTAATCCGCAGACGTGGAAGGTTCAGAGATTACCAGCGGTGCAGAAGGACCGGCATTTTCCTGATCATAAATATTGCTGTAGAACTCTGCAGTCAATTTCATTCCACTTTTGCGCACGCAGTCTTTCAGGACATTTTTGGTCGCAGTAAAGCCGACTACCGCGCCTGAACCTGCCTTTGTATTTGTGTCTGAGGCAGGACGTGTTGCAGTTATATTGTCGAGCCAGACAATGCATGACTCGATGCTGTTCCCATAATCAGAGCCGTCTGCAGACCAGCCACCGTTGCAGGCTCTTCCGACGACGCCACCTATACAGCCCCAGCCATCTACAGACCCTGAAACGAAGCAATGCTTCACAGAAGAAGATGAGCCCAAATCGCCGACCATGCCACCCAGCCTCTGGAGACCTTTCAGCTTTCCGGAGAAAAGACAATCTTCGACAGTCAGTTTGTTCTCATTTTTTCCGATAATGCCGCCACAGTTTTCCACACCTTCCACTTCTCCGGAAACCATGCAAGACTTAATGCTCGCAACACCGCCGGAGATTCCTGCAATCCCTCCTACTTGGTTGGATGCAGAGCTCAGATTACCGCTGAATTCACATTCTGACAAGGCTCCGCCCTGGAAATGCCCGATGATGCCGCCGACGCGCTCGAGTTCTCCCCTCACTGTCGCAGTCACCACGCATCCTGTCACGCTGACTTCACCGCCGGATTCCCAACCGATAATACCACCTGTGTATTTGCCCTTGTTATTGATGACACTGCCATCTACTTTGCATCCGGAAATCACGACTCCTGCATTTGATTTTCCGACAATTCCTCCGCAGGATGCCCTCTGCGTGTTGTGAACCACGTCAGATATTACGTTGACAGTAATGTCGCAGTTCCTGAATTCACTGTTTGCAGCCACTCCGGCAAGGCCTCCAGTCTGCGCTTCTCCGGCCGTTTCGTTGGTCAGCGTCACATTTGCCTTCACATTGGAAACAAGAGCCTTGATTCCGGCATTGGTTCCTGTCCAGCCTCCTAAAAGCCCGCAATTCCCTGCAATGCCGAGCACTTTAGCGTCAACGAACTCAACATTTTCGCAGACTCCGTTAAGCACCCCGAAGAAGCTCGCATAGATTTTGGCTCCGGAGCAGGCAAAATTGAGAATCTTATGACCGTCCCCATCAAAATGGATCCCGAGGTCGTAAGGCTCGTCACAGTTGAGCGGTGTCCAATTCTGCTTTCTCAAATCTATATCTGTCGTGAGCTTGACATAGACAGTCTCTCCTTTCTTCAGGACAGACTTGAGGTTGAACAGTTGTCCGGCAGTGGAAAGAAGATAAGGGTCGCTTTCCGTTCCTGAGCCTTTGCTGATTTCTTCAGGAGTTATCGGTGCGTCTGGATCTTCCCCTTTGACATGTCCGCAAACTTCTGCGACATCTGCCCTGGAAGCAAGCCAATTGAAAGTCGGGTAGCCGTTTGCCACACTGCCGTCTTTTGCCCACGGGTCACCCCAGCCGGTGACGACAGCACGAAGTTCAGCGTCAGTCTTTCCATCAGGGTTGTCGAGTTCCGACATTGTCCTTACGTAGGTACAGACCCCGTCATAGACTTTTTTCGTTCCGCTCACAAGACCTGTATTGTCTTTCGGCCCGGAAACGGAACTGTTCCAGGCCACCACATTCTGCAGATAGGAACCACCCTCAAGATTACCGGCTATACCGCCGCAGGCTCTGTCAGCGGAGACTCTTCCAGTAGCATATACGTTTGTCACAATTCCTCCATCCAGCATATTGCCGACAATGCCGCCTCCCTGACCAGATGCACTGACACGGGCAGACGAATAGCAATTGTCAATCTGGCAGGAATAAGGGGAATATGCCGTTCCGGACATTCCGACTATTCCTCCGGCAGGATTTCCGCTGACCGAGCCGCTGACAAAGCAGTTCTTTATGCTTCCTACGTAGTTGCTGCTCTTCGGGGCACGGATGCCGAGATATCCCGCAATGATTCCGGAGGCATTGGAGCCGGAAATGGCGGCATCAATAAACCCGACATTGCGACACTCACCGCAGAGTATACCGAAAAAGCTCGAATAGCTTTGTCCTTTGCAGTTGAGATTCTTGATGACATGTCCGTCACCGTCAAAATCGACAAAAAGGCTGTATGGATCCGCATTGTTGAGCGGAACCCAAGGGATGTCTTTCATATCTATGTCCGCAGAAAGTCTGAAATAGACCATTTCTTCCGGAGACAGTCCCTGCGGCATATTTGCCAGATGCTGCGCCGTCGCAATAATATATGGAGATTCCGGCGTTCCGAAACCTGATGCGAAGGCTCCGCCCAATCCACCTTTGTCTTCACCGGACTCTCCTGTCCTGTCGGGAGGCACCCTCGAATATGAATCCAAAGGGTCATAACGGCAAGACAGCAGCGACGCAAGCGTCAGCATCATTGCAACGACATATATCGATATTCTATATATCTTTTTCATAAACATTGATTTTTACCATCCTTTATTCTGTTCGATTTTTCCGCCCGTAAGGATTATGTCTTCCTTAGGAATCGGATAGAAATAATCACGTTCCTCGTTCCATTTTCTCACGATATCAGAGAAGAACACTATTTTTCCGGAACCTTTTTCTGATAGTTTGTAGTCCGTGTCGAGATTGAACCAGGTGACGTTTTCCTTCACGGAAGGCTGAGTGCCGCTATAGACGCAGATGTCAGCATTGCCGTCGCCGTTCACGTCATAAGCCTTTCCTATCTTGTCGGCAGGGATGTAGAGGCCCTCCATCTTCTGTCCTATGCAGGCACCTTCCTTCCACCTCATCAAATCCCACCAGCGGTTCTGGCTCTCAAGTACGAGTTCGATATTCCTTTCCCTGCGGATTTCGAGAATCACGCCCTTGTTGGCACCGGTGACATTAGCATAGCCGGTCTCCGCAGAAGACAGGTATGGATCCGGAGAACCATTTGCCGCTATAAGGTTCAAATTTGGCATCTTCGCCCGTGCGCGGATCTTGTTTACCGAGATATCCAAGTCTCCCTGTGTGATTTCCCCAAGTTCAGCCTTCGCTTCTGCATAGTTGAGATAAACCTCCGCCATACGGAAAAGCGGCAGATCATTGTATGAAGCAGCACTGGAGCCAAGGTTCGCCTCAACGATGTATTTATGTGGCTGATAACCAGTTATACAGTTGAAAAAATTCAGTCCTTTGGTCGTTCTGATGGTCTGGGCAAGACGCGGATCTCGTCCTGAGACTTCATTGACGAATTCAATCTTGTCATAATCCGGCTTGTCCGTGAACCTTGTTCCGTCCGCCATAAGATAGCTGTTTACGAATTTCTTGGTAAAACCGCAGCGCCCCTCGCCAGGAGTGTTGAAAGTGCCCAAAACATAATTCGGAAGAGACGCGGACTGGTCATAATCCCTCGCAAGGATAACCTCAACGGATTTTGCGTTGTCAGATGTAAACAGGTCTCGGTATGGCTGCGTGCTGGATGTGTAGAGAGAATAGCCGCGTGTGGCATTCATAAGCGTTTCGGACGACTCCACGCAGAGACGGAGCCATTTTTCCGAATCCCCAAGGCCATGATATTTGCGGAAAGTACCCTCAAACAGACAGATGCGGCTTTTGAGTGCCATAGCAGTCCACCAGGTCACGTGATAGAGGTCTTTCGTACTGTTCTCTTTCTTGAAAAGTCTGATTGCCTCATCAATGTCTTCGATGACCTTTTCCATCACGAAGTCGCGGGAATCCCGAGCTTTATAAAGAGCCGGATCATCGGTTCCCGGAACGTGGTCAAGCCACGGGACATCTCCGAAACGTTTCACCATATTGAAATAGTAGTGCGCCCTGAAAAATTTGGCGACACCGGTATATTTCCGCACGGCTGCCGCATCAGGGCAATTGCCGATATTCTCAAGCAGGAAGTTGATATGCCTGAGAGCTTCGAAAGACCAGCCTCCGCCCTTTTCCGGAACGGTACGTGTGAGACTCACCTCGCTTGCAAGCGGAATCCAAATCATATTGTCGCCAATTTCCTTGTATATTCCGCTTCCTCCAGGGAAAATGTCATAGTAGAACCGGTTTGCATAAAGTTCCAACTCCGATTCATTCTTGAAATATGTCTTAACCGTCACAGCTGCCTTTGGTGTGAGGTCCAGAAGATCGCAGGAGCACAACAATGCTGATGCAAAAATGACGGATACAATTCCTTTTATCATTGATTTTTTCATATACATTGCCCTCCCGAATTAAAGTGTTATGTCAAGTCCGAAAGTGAATGTTCTCGCGTACGGATAGACCATTCCGGCTCCTCTTCCGTTTTTCCAAGAGAGCGATGATGACGCCTGCTCAGGGTCAATGTACCTGCTCTTCAGCGCCGTAAGCGTAGCGAGGTTCTCCCCAGAGAAGAAAATACGGAATTTGGTCATATGCATCTTTTCCAGCCACTTTTCAGGAAGAGTGTAGCCTATGGTGAGATTTTTCAGACGGCAGTAACCCACATTCTGAAGATAGCGGTCGTTTACCGCTCCGAGTTCCCTGTTGGTCTTGAGGGCGACATAACCCCTCGGCCTCGGGAAATACGCATTCGGATTGGTCTCCGACCATACCCTGCTCATAAAATTCTTCGGAATGAATGAAACGTAAGGACGGGAATACGGTCCCCAGAAATCATAGTCTTCGGTACTAGGATACATATTCTGACGTCCAATACCCTGCAGCATCATGGAGAAGTCCACGCCCTTCCATCCGAGAGTCAGCGTTCCGCTGAAATTATAGCGTGGGAGGGAATTTCCGATTACGACCATATCTTTTATGTCATCAGCTGAAGTCGTAGGCTCAATCTTCCCGTTTCCGTCCAGGTCAATGAACTTGAGGTCGCCGGCGTGGAGTCCGGTATCCACAATCTCCGTGTTGATCATATCATTGACAGCACTCTGATCCACTTTGTATGCCATTGCATCCGCATTCGTCGCAAAGAGACCTCCTATACGGTAGCCCCAGATGTCTCCAAGTTTCTGCCCTACGTACGGGCTTGCGAGTGTCTTGTTCGGATTGTCATATTTCGTGACATATGAGACATTGTCTCCCAGACCGAAGCTGATGCCATAGCTGAACTCGTCGCCGGCAAGATGGAAACTGTCGTTCCACGAAATCATAAACTCATAACCGCGGGTACGGAGGTTTGCCGAATTGTTTTTCGGAGCAGCAGCGCCGTAAGTGGAAGGGAGCGCCTGGCTCTGCATTATCATATCCTTCGTGTCTCGGATATATGCGTCGCCGCTGAAGTTGAGCCTTCCTCTGAACATCGAGAGGTCGATTCCGATATTATTGGTGTATATCTTCTCCCAAGAGATGTCAGACGCATTTGGCGAAGACTCATTGGCATAATAAACTTTCTGCCCCTCGCCGAAACGGTAACTCAGCTGTCCGGATGTGCTGATGGTCTGTATGTAGTCGTAGTATCCCACTGCACTCTGGTTTCCGAGGGATCCATAGGAATACCTGAGTTTCAAGTTATTGACCACACGCTTCGCATTTTTGAAGAACGGCTCCTCACTGATTCTCCATCCGAGGGAGAATGACGGGAAGAATCCGAAACGACGTCCCTTGGCAAAACGTGAACTTCCGTCGTAACGGCCACTGGTCTCTACGAGATAACGGTCTGCGTAGGCGTAGTTGAGACGATAGAAGAAACCGAGGACTGCATAGTCGTTCTGACCTCCACGAGTATATATGTTGTCACCTACAGCGATATTGAAATCCGAAATCTCCTCACTCAAGAGCTTGTAGCGACGCATATAATTGGTCTTGTAATATTTATACTCGTAATTGACACCGGCCATTGCCTTGAAGTCATGCTTCTCTCCGAAAACGTCCCCATAAGTCGCATAAGCATTGAAGACATTCCTGCGGGTAGTATTGTAACTCTCCTGGATTCTGTCTTTCGCAGCTTCGTCGGAAGCCGACATATAGAGAATCTTGCCCGGTATGCGGGAATAAGGGACATCAACGAAACGGTTGAAAGCATAAAACATCAGGTCAGTGTAAGAATAATTGGCTCTTACCTCAAACTGTTCCACCGGTTTTATCACGGCCTCGAATGTAGTCCTGAGTTCTGTATTCTTGTCCGCCATATCGTGCTTGCCGTATTCGGCGATTGCGTGAACTCCGTCCGTTACTCTGTATGTAGGGCTTGTTGAGGAGTAGTAAACATATGTGCCGTCCGGATTTATCGGGACAATGCTTGCAAGGGCGTGATTCCAGGCACTTGAGAAGTATTGGTTGAAAGAACTGGAACTTCCCGGAAACGCCTGCTTACGGCTCGACCAGTTGGTGTTGTTGGTGAGTTCGAGCCAATCTGTAACCTTCACTCCGATTTTAGTGCGGAATGTATAGTGTGTATAATGATCCGGCTTTATCGCCTTGGCCCCGGTCTGGTTATAGAAATTGCCTGAAACGAGGAAATTCACCTTTCCCGTGCTTCCGCTGACGCTCAGGTTGTGGTCGTGGGTCGGACGGGTATTGTTGAACATATAATTGTACCAGTCGAAATTGGCGTAATATTTATAGACGCCATCCTTCTCGACAACCCAAGGTCTGGACGGATCTTCCACTTTGTCGTTACGACGTATCCACAGCTCGTGGTAGTCCTCTGCGGTGTAAGTCGTGTAAGGTGTACCCTGATAGGTACGGTAGAACATATCATTGATATATGCACTGTAATAGCCTCTGGTCTCGAAATCAGTTGACACCGTGGATGTTCCGAAGGTGAACTTTCCGTTGTAGGAGACTTTTATCTTTTCGCCTGTAGGGTTCTTGGTATTCACGAGCACGACACCGAAACCGGCACGCGCTCCATATACTGCGGATGCCGAAGCATCTTTAAGAACACTAATAGACTCTATATCATTCGGATTCACGTCACGCAAGTCACCCTCCACGCCGTCAATGAGAATGAGCGGTCCGGTAGATGAGGCTATTGAGGTCACACCTCGGATGTTCACTGTCGCTCCATCGCCTGCACGTCCGGAAGTCTTGACCATGACATTAGGCATTGCACCCTGAAGCATCTCACCCACGGAAGCAGCATTGCGGTTGCGCAGATTGTCTCCGTCAACAACTGCCACGGCACCGGTAAGATTTACTTTCTTCTGGGTACCATAGCCTATGACCACGGTTTCCGTGAGAAATTCCGTATCCGGGGAAAGAACGATTTCGAGCGGAGCCGTATTCCTGACGGGAATCTCTACGTCTGTAAAACCTATAAACGAAACGACGAGAATTTCATTCAAAGCGACGTCAAGACTGAATTTTCCGTCAATGTCGGAGACCGTACCGGCTCCTTGGCGTCCCTTGACCATAATCCCGGCTCCGACCAAAGCTTCGCCGTCATCGGATTTTACGCTGCCTTTCAAGTTGAAGCGTTCGTCAGGCCTGCCGACATTGTCTTCCTCCGCCACACGGCTCTCGGAAACAAGCACTGTGTGTCCGCTTACGCTGACAGACACCGGCTGCCCCTCAAATACTTTTCGTACAGCTGTTTCAACGTCAACATCCTTCAGCGACACAGAGACCTTCCGCTCCATATCTATTCCTGACGATTTGACCACCACCGAATATCCATATCGGGACTGGATTTCAGCGATTACCCTCGACACTTTGACATCACGCATATTCAGCGTTATGTCCTGGGCGTACCCCAGTGCACATGACAGAAAAACTGCGGTCAGCAAGGCGACGAGTACCCTGATAAAAGATTTCAGGTTCATCTTACTGTTAGTTTAATTTTGTTATTACTGTGATTAATCCTGAAATGCCTCTCAACATTGAGCGCATTCAGTATCTCATCGAGATTTTCCCCGTTAATGAACGACGCATAGTATTTTTCCCCCGCGATGCTGTCCTCCACGCTGATATCCACCTTGAAGCGGCGTGAAAGCGTGCCGACTATTTCCGAGAGGGTGGCATCGACAAACTGAAGTCCGTCTACTGCCAGAACCCGTTCATAATTATTCACATCGAAATGTAATCTTTTCACATTCCCTTTTTCCTTGTCATAGCGTATGATATCGCCGGGAACGAGCTTTACGGATGTTCCGTCGGCGTGCATGCAAAGCTCTACAGAACCGTTGAGAAGCGCGACCTCCTCATTTTTGGAATCCATAAAAGAGGACACGTGAAAGCGGGTTCCGTGGACTATCACATCCATATTGTCGGAAACCGCGACAAATTTCTTCTCAGAATCCTTTGCAACGTCAAAGAGAACGTCTCCACTGATAAACACTTTTCTTTCAGAAGATGAGAACTTGTCCGGATATATCAGGCGGCTGCACGGACCGATTTTCACAGATGTCCCGTCGGATAGTTCCACGGAAGCATTTTCCGCATATGCCGTGGAAATCTCATTCCATACGGTCTCCGTCTCACCACCTGCTCCAAATGAGAGCCAAAGGCAGGTGAACAGCAGCGGGATGAACAAAGCCGCGGCAATGTTCGAGACAATGCGTAATGCAGAATGCCCTTTCTTGCGGACTGTCAGACCGACATTTTTCGCAAAACCATTGAAAGCCGCCTCGCCCATCGAAACGTCCTTCCCTGTAACTTCAGACTCAGCCTGCCTGAGCAGTTCGCCAAGAACCACATCAAACTGGGGACTATCCTCATTCTCCAGAAGCAATTCCTGGAATTTACTTATGTTTTTATCTGAATTCGAGTTCATACTATACAATGAACTCGGAAAGGAGGAGAATCCCCCAATCAGAAAATGAAAAAATTCAATCTACGACCGGAACTTGGTCCTCAGCTCGCTGAGCGCCAAAGTGATATGTCTCTCAACAGTCTTTTCCGACAATTTGAGGCCCTCAGATATTGAGCGGTTCGTACCCCCCCCCATTTTCATATCAACCACCGCCTTACGCTGTTTCGGCAATGATTTCACGGCATCATCAAGCATTTTCCTGCGCTCTTTCTGAAGCAGTTCCTCCTCCACGGAAAGCAAAGTCGCGTCTGCGGCTTTGGACTCTTCCACCTGAACAAATGACTTCCTGTCCCGAAGAAAAGTGAATGCGCTGTTCCGCGCTATCACATATAGCAATTTTTCCACCGACGCTTCAGAATCGAACCGTTCGCGGCTCTTCCACAGTTTGAGAAAGACTTCCTGGGCGATGTCTTCAGCTGAAGTCATATCTCCGACAATCTTGGTAATAAACCGCAGATACACAGCATAATAGCGAACAAAAAGGTAACGCCAAGCCTCGGCATCGCCAGTTTTGAGTCCGCTCACAAATATACTGCCTTCCATCTTTCCCATTTAAGTCTGTGGTTGTTTTGACAAGGCAAATATAGAAAAGTTTTTATGTCTGCTCAAATCTGGAGAACACTTGTTGCACATACGCATGAAAAATGTTAAATTCGCAATACATTTCAACCAGTAATTATGTATTCCGAGAATCCCAAAAAGACAGGCTGCATCGAAGTAATCTGCGGCTCAATGTTTTCCGGCAAGACCGAAGAACTTATTAGAAGGCTCAAGCGCGCACAGTTCGCGAACCAGAAGATAGAAATCTATAAACCGGCAGTGGACAAGCGGTATTCCGACATGGATGTAGTGTCGCATGACCTCCACAGCATTCCTTGCATCCCGATAACCGACGCGAAGAAAATGCTGGATGCGGCAGAAGATACGCAAGTCATTGGCATAGATGAGGCGCAGTTTTTCGGCGAGGACCTGGTCGAGGTGGCGCAGAAGCTCGCGGACAACGGAAAGCGCGTCATTGTCGCCGGCCTGGACACGGATTATATGGGCAAGCCTTTCGGGCCGATTCCGGGATTGATGGCGATCGCCGAGGACGTACAGAAAGTCCATGCGATCTGCGTGAAGTGCGGCAATCTGGCAAATCATTCGCATCGCCTGACGAAGAGCCATAAACTGGTGGTTCTCGGTGAAAAAGATATCTATGAGCCGCTTTGCCGCCAGTGCTATAATGCGGCGATGGCCGAAGAAAAAGCTGAATAAAAGACTTTTACACCTTTATTTGACGAGTTCTGTAGCTTTGTTCCACGACAGGGTCTTATAGAACTCGTCAAGTGCGTTTGTACCATTGCTCGGAAGGTACATGCTCAGGCCGCAATGCTTGTCTATCGTGAGTGTCAAGAACTTGGGAGTCGCAGCCTTATATACCACACAGCCTTCCAGCGCAGTACGAAATCTGCTCATATCTTGCTGCGACACACCGCTTTGGTAGAGAATATCCTCCATATCATAGAAATAATGCCTTCTGGCACTGGAGGAAAAATATGTGTGATAGCACGCCTGGACTCTGGAAGGATTGACGTTTGCAATCTGCGTCCTGTATCTGTCAAACAGTTCACGGCTGATGTCGGCAAGGGGTTCAAGACGGGAACAATCAATGATAGATACCGTATATGCCTTGTTGATGCCCGTCAGCGACATATAATGTTCATACGCCACCTCGCACATGCCTTTCAAATCCGGGGCATTCGGTTTCAACAGATTCTGCGTCAATGTCTTATAATCGCACAAGCCGTCCGCCATGGTTTCAGTCTGGGCGAATACGACATTATTGCATTTTTCCCTGAGGGCATAGGCTGCTTCCACGCCTCCCATCAGACATGCATCGAAAATCAGATAGTCCAGTTTCATCGGCAGCGCCGCTGCGAAGTCCTCCAATTCCATGGAGTCGGTGACTTTGGAGCCACTCATATCTGCGCCGACACTGAACAATGAGACTGAGCCTGACGACGACGGAGATGCGGTGATTTCCGCAGGAAGCCATCCGGTGGCATGGGAAGAAAAAATCATCCCGTAGCTGCTTGAAGGGAACTTGTCCCGGACATAAGTCAGGACGGCTTTCATTGTCCCGGCTGAAGCAGCTGCAGAATCCGCGGGCCAGACCGCAAGCGTGTCCCGGACCAGATTGTCATCTACATCCGTGCTCAAACGGTAAAGATATGAAGGAGACCTCTTGGTGCAAGAATGGTCGATCGGCTGTCTGGAAAATACCAGCAGGACATCAGCCGATTCCATTTTCCGCGGAACATAACCGTTTTCGAGGTCCTGGATATCTTCTTTCAGATAGCTGCTGATATCCACCAGCCCGGCAGAATAAAGAAGAAGGACCTTCCTGCTTCGAGGGGCATCGGTTCTGTTTTTGAATTTTCTGGGAACATTTTCCGTGTCAAGGCCTTTTTCCGAGCAAGCTGCCAGGAGCATTGCCGCAGCAACAATCGCCGACAGGAGTCTGCCGACTGACATGGCCAATGAGCCCTTACTATATTTCCCGCAAAACATCATACCCCGCAAAGATAATAATTTATTTCATCGGATGATGCTCCAGAATGTTTTTCTGCCAAGTCGTACTGTCAATGTGGGTATAGATTTCAGTGGTCAGGATACTTTCATGTCCCAGCATTTCCTGGACTGCCCTCAAATCAGCCCCTCCTTCTATAAGGTGTGTGGCAAACGAATGCCTGAAAGTATGCGGCGAGATTTCTTTCGTGATACCGGCTTCCAGCGCCTGCTTCTTCACCATGTTGAATATGGATATGCGGCTCAGCTGCCCTCCCGACTTGTTCAGGAACAGGATATCGTCAAATTTCGGCAATGCCGGTTCAGGTCGGACTTCCAGATATTTCAGGATGGCGTCGCGCGCCGGTTCGCCCATCGGGACCACCCTTTCCTTGTCCCCTTTCCCCACTATCCTGACGAAACAATCATTGATATAGATGTCGGAGATCCTTATGGACGAGGCCTCGGAAACCCTTAGTCCACAGCCATATAACAATTCCAGTATGGCGCGGTCCCGGCATCCGGTCCACTTGGTGACATCCACGGAGTCAATTATTGACAAGACCTCATCTATCGACAAGACCGAAGGCAGATACCGTCCTATTTTCGGAGGGTCAATGCCGTCACACGGGTTGTCTGTGATGTCGCCTTCCATCTGGAGCCATCCGAAAAAGGACCGCAGGGAACTCAGTATACGCGCCTGTGTCCGCTTGGAAATGGCATCGTCCGCCGATGTCCTGGTTTCAAGATACGAGAGTATGTCGTCACGGGTCACCAATCTGGGATCCGCATCTTGGCCGGATTGGCCGCCCAATGCCGACAACATCTCCTGAACATCGGAACAATATGATTTATAAGTATTTAAGGACATACTCCGTTCTGCACGGAGATATGTCCTGTAACCTTTGAGATATTCTTTCGTCGAATTGTAGGGCATGCTACAACACGCTGTATTTATGACAGTAGTGAAGCATCTGGCCAAGGAAATCGTCCGGATATTCCACCTTGTAATCCACGATTTGTCCGTCTTTCTCGACAGGGACAATCTCAGGATTCACAAATCCGCCATAAGGCTTCAGGCCCAATGCCGCATAACGGTCCAACACTTCCTTGTGAAGTTCAGGGTCAATGTCGACCGCATATCGCATGATGAGGTTCTTGCCGGCCTCGTAATCGCCTTCTGACTTGATCCGCTGGATTTCAGCGAGAAGTTCACCGAACAGTCCTCTCAACGCCTCAAAATCATTGACAACGAAATAGGTCTTGCCGTTCTTTCCTTTCTTCTCGATGACATTGTCTTTCTGCCCGTGCTCGTAGCACCACATTGCGATGAGCTGACGGTTCTGCATGTGAGCCTCGGTAATCTGGCGTCCGAGTTCAATGCGGTTCGTCTGGACCATGAGTCCGTTCCTTATATAGTTGGAATACTGAGCTTTATATGCTTCCTTGTCGGAGAGAATGCCGAGTTCTACAAGTTTCGGATCCGCAATGTAATAGAGGCCGAAGAGGTCCGCCCTGGCTTCTTCCAATGCTGATGCGAATTCGCCCATGGCGTTAGGGGAAACACCCGGCAGCAACTGGCCTGATCCATGTCCGAGGCATTCGTGGAGGTCCGTATGGATTTCATCGTCGTAGGCACCATATTTCTTCTCCATTGCCTTTTCTTCTTCCGAGTATGCGAATTCTTCGAGCACGGATTTCGGAGATTCATTGGCAGCGGCGTCGTACGCGTGCGTGATGTTTGCGATGGTCACGGACTTGGAGCCGTATTCCTTCCTGATCCAGTCGGCATTAGGGAGATTGATTCCGATTGGGGTCGCAGGATAGCAGCCGCCTCCAAGGCACGCGGCATCAATGACTTTGGCGGATATTCCCTTGACGCTTTTCTTCTTGAAGCGATCGTCAATCGGTGCGTGGTCTTCGAACCATTGGGCATTGGCACTGAGCAGTTCAGTACGCGCCGAGGCCGCTGAGTCTTTCATATTTACGACTGATTCCCAATACGCCTTGCGTCCGAGAGGGTCATTGTAGTCCTCCACGAATCCGTTCGTAAAGTCCACTACGCCGAGCGTGTCTTTCACCCATGTGATATTGTATTTGTCCCAGAGTTTGAGGTCGCCGGTCCTGTAATATTCCTGAAGTTCGCTGATTTCCTTCTTCTGGACATCATTTTCTGCTACGGCTTTCGCCTTTTCCAATTCCTCGCAGATCTTTTCGAGTGCCGGGCCATATATTCCGCCGACTTTCCAGGCTTCTTCACGAATCACGCCGTCCGGGCCCTTTACGACCTTGGTATTCAAGCCGTAAGAGATCGGTTCAGGGTCTTTTTCGTCTACGATTCCGGCATAATATTTTTCCACCTCGTCTCGTGTGACGCCTTCATAGAAGTTTACAGATGAGAGCGCCACGATGTCGCCGTCCTTGGATGAGGAGCGTCTCTGCGCATAAAGGTCAGGGGAATAGATGACCGGAAGTATCTTTCCGCATTTTTCGCCGTCACCGCATGCTTCCATGAGTGACCGGAAGTATTCCTGGCTGCATTCCGGGAAGAATTTGTCTTCAGCATAGTGATGATGGATGCCGCTGCTGAAGAATACTCTCTTGGCATATACCATGAATTGGTTGAATTCTTCGGCGGTGCGGTCGCCTTTGTAGTTCTCGATAATATTCTGGAGGACTTTCCTGACTGCAAGGTTGTCTTTGCAGTTCTGGTCCCAATATATATCCCAGCCATACTTTGCAGCCTCGCTGAGATGATATACATATTCCTTTTGTTTCAGGCTGAGCTTGTCCCATCCCGGAATCTGATAACGCATAATCTTGACGTCAGCAAATTCATCGATAAGGTACTTGAATTCAGCAGTTTGCCCGCCCTCTCCGCAAGATGATACGGCCGCAGCGGAAGCCAATGTCAGAAGCATTTTCGTAACGTTGTTCATATTGTTTGATATTATTCAAGTTCCGCAAGTTGCCATTCTGTGAGGTTCCGCGCAAATTTGACGTCTGTCACTAATCCGAGGATTGAAGTCCACGCACTTTTATCACGTTTCCACCCTTCGTGGAAGGGACTTGCCGTCACCCTGCCGGGCTTCAACATCGGTGTTCCGCTTGTGAGAAACTTGAGTTGTGTATTACATCAGACAAATATAACCTTTTTTATCAAACATCGTGGTTTTTGTCGATAAATCTCGGCGTTTTTCGACGATTGCTAAATTTGGTTCCGCGAAAACGTTTTAGGTGGAACCAAACGTATCCGCAGAGGCGTTTTGTTCTGCAAAAACGTTTTAGATGGGACAAAAAAGCAGACTCACTTTTTAGGGTAAGGGAGCCTGCTCTTATTTCTACCATTTATCTTACGACGTTGCGCAGATACAACTCTATTTTAGAAACACACAATTTTATCACCTCATGACATATTAACATAAAGATGTGTCAATTAAACTTTTTAAAAATTCCTTCTCACAAGTCTCCAAATTTGCTGAAACAATCTAGACTAAGAGAGACACAGCAGGATCGGCCGGATTACATTCACATTTTATGTTAATGTTAACCAATCAGTGATATTTACTCTCCATTGAGAAGAACATCATATCCAAGTAGCATATCCTTTAGTGCATTGATTTCTGTTGAGGTTAATATTTTATCGTGAGTATACTTGCCAGTAAGTCTCATTTTAACAACTTTTCCGCCAACCATCCGTCTTAAATATTCCAAAAGGTCACTATCTACCGACACGTCAATCCATTCCCAGACGTAGCCTCCTGAGTTTTCCGTTTCCTTATCATCAAATTGGTTAAATGGTATCTCTCGTGTATTGCCATCATAAGACAAGTATGCCTTTTCAAAGAAAATCCAATCTTCACCATAATATGACATCAGGAGTCGAAGCCATGGTTCTCCAGAAGTTCTCTTTCCCATATATATTGACATATGATTCGAATTGTTGTAATGAGTAAAGTAAGGGTTATAATACCAAGATATGGCTGACACATCGTCATATCTTTTCTTGAGTTTATTTACAGCTTGCATCCGTTTTGCTTTTGCCGCAGCCTCCTTGTCGGCTATATCTTTATCCATTTTAGCCAAAGACTGCTGAACCTTACTGTATTCTGATGAGTTCGGATGAAATTTGTGAAGACTCTCACATATGGATGCTAAACCATTTCGATCATTCACTTTTATGCATTCGAGAGCTTGTGAATATAATATATCTGGAGCATTTTTATAACCAGCGAGTTCATCTTGAACCTTATTATAAAGAACTTTTAATTCTTCAAATGCTTGCATTTGAACTTTAAGCTCTTTGTTTTCTTCAAGAACTCTTTCATAGGTGCTTCTAGAAATGCAAGAAACAAGCGATAGAGCAATCGTCAAAAATAATGCAATTTTTCTCATATTTATCTTTCTCTTTTTTATGTGATAATTTTACATTTTCAAATTATACATTTCTGGCACAAATAAGGTTTATCAGGTGATAGACCAAAGTTGCGGAATTTCGCATAAGACACACAAAGAACATCAGAACACCACTGTTCGCAAAGATCTTTCAAATTCCTGTAGTAATAGTGCTTTCCATCAATTTCCAGATGAACCACGGTCCTTTCTAGTCCTTCCCTATCCAATATGAACAAATATAAAGAACGATTGCAAATAATCAAAATATGCATTGTTAAATTTGCCATAATTGTAATCATTGAATATACGGAAAACATTTATATTAAAGAATATGGAAAATGTAGTCATTATCGCTAGTGTGAACACAAGTAAGCAAGAGTAATAGCGTCAGTTGGTTGAAACGAGGTTGTTTGGAAGGTGGCCGCAACGTACTCCTACATGGTAAGAGCGCATCAAAATTTGACGTCTGTCACTAATCCGAGGATTGAAGTCCACGCACTTTTATCACGTTTCCACCCTTCGTGGAAGGGACTTGCCGTCACCCTGCCGGGCTTCAACATCGGTGTTCCGCTTGTGAGAAACTTGAGTTGTGTATTACATCGGACAAATATAACCTTTTTTATCAAACAACGTGGTTTTTGTAGATAAATCCATTCGTTTTTCGTCGATTACTAAATTTGGTTCCGGATAAACGTTTTAAGTGGAACCAAACGTATCCGCAGAGGCGTTTTGTTCCACGAAAACGTTTTAGATAGGACAAAACCGGACCCGTAACCCAAAATTTTGATCAGCCACGGAATGTCAGGACGGCAGCGGTTCAGGACTCACCCATGGTTTTTCCCCTGACCACAATTTCCTGTAGTGATGTAGTGGTAATAAGAAAATACGGACGCTGATTTCTCGGCATCCGTGTTCTAGTAGAACAAATAATCAAATTATCGAACCAATTCACCAATGACTTCGCCCGAGTTATAGACTTCTCCTATGAGATATCCGCGCTGTGATGATTGGGAAACATATAAAAAACCCGAGGGGTAAAGCAGAAATCAGCCTTACGGCATCCGGCATTCAGCTATTCCATGGGAGACACCCTAATATCCCCTATAGTGGCTTCTTACCTTCTCTATCTTGCCGTTACGTACACGCTTATACGCACGTACCTTGACAAGCCTGATAATCTCCACTTCAATGGTGACTATCGCAAGAAATTTAATTGTTCGCATTATTATTTAGGTATATTATGTATGACTGAACGAACAATATCCTCTACGCAAAGTACCCCCTCGGTAAGCCTAAAAAAACAGACATCCCTTTTAGGGAAAGGATGCCTGCTCTTATTTGTCATACACTACCTAAATAATGCACTACAAAGATACAACTCTTTTCATGAATTACAAACTAATTCACAATTTCCGGTAGTTTGGTAGCGACAATAAGAAAACACGGACGCTGATTTCTCAACGTCCGTATTCTAGTAGCGGGGGAAGGACTCGAACCTCCGGCCTCCGGGTTATGAGCCCGACGAGCTACCAACTGCTCTACCCCGCGATGTGATTGGATTACAAAGGTAAGCATTATTTTTTGTTTTGCAAACTTTTGCTAAACTTTTTTTTACTTTTTCCCTGTGACGACCATGAAGGTAACGACGATAAGAGTTATGATTACGGCTGCTATAATATTGAATGTCAGGGACTCACCGAAGAAAATGGTTCCTACGGTGATTAATTTCCGGACAGGACGATACATTAGGCGTGGAGTGTAAATCGTTGGCTATCAGATAGTACGCTATGAGACAAAGACTTATGCACCACGACCCGTTAGCTTTCACACGCCCCGGCGGAGGTGAGACCTCTGGAGGTTCGCTTCGCTCATCCCGTCAGGCTGCCGCCTGACACCCATTCACAAGGTCATGGGCGACCATGCCTCCAGAGGCTCCACCTCCGCCGGGGTTCTCCCTCCACATGGTCTTTCCCGGTGTTTTTCCGTGACATCTGCCTTCCTCCACCAGATCTTGGTCCTCCACCTGATGCGGTAGCGGGACGCGGCCACGCTGCGAGTTTGCAAAAGACTGATTTGCAAGGAGTTATAAAACATGGCGTGGAAACGTGGCCAAAAAACGGCTGTATTTCCACGCTCTTGCAAAATTGGTATTTGATTATCAGCGAGTTACGGATTCGCCCGTGGCCGCATCCCGATTGGTTCCCGTGTTGTCAGACCCAACTTTTTCATAGAAACAAATTATAGTTGCGAATCACCTCTTTCAGTAAGAATTAAAGAAAGATATTAAAAAACACTTCAGTAAATGTCTGTAGAGGTAGTGCATCTCAAAGATACATTTTTTTATAAACACAATACCAATTATCAAAATAATTCCTATTTTAGATGAACTTTTTAAAGCAATAAATGAAAATGAAACGGTTAATCGTTACGTTAGCGGCTGCGGCTATGACATGCAGCGCAATTTTCGCCCAGAACAGGGGCGATATGTATGTAGGTGGAATTTTAGGAGTTTCTGGCGGATCCAGCAAAACCAGTGTTACTGTCGGCTCGACAACCGTGAAAGGTGACTCCACGCCATCAGACACAGAATTTAATCTGACCGGAGAATTCGGATATTTCTTTGCCGACAACTGGAGAGTAAGCTGTGGGCTCGGTTACGAACTGCTGTCATCCCCTACCGGTAAAAAGGACGGCAAGTGGATGAAAGACAACACGAATATTTTTGCTATCGGACCTAGCATAGCTTACTACCTCAACGTAACCGGCAATCTGTATTACACACCGGAATTCGGCATTTGCGGTTATTTCGGACAGTATAAGTCAGACCTCTCCTCATCTAAATTTCAGAAAAATGGAGTTGCAGGATTCGGTATGAATTTCGCCATCGGCCAGTTTGAGTTCAGACCTACAGCACATCTCGGGCTGAGTGTAAATCTCTTGACACTAGACTATGCTTACCTGAAGATTAAGGGCGATGATTCCGATAATTATTCGACGACTTCAGCTGTACAGTTCAGTCTCGGCATCAAACCTTCAGTAGGATTCCGCTACTATTTCTAGTTCATTTGCGTCTAGTAACATCCCCAAAAAATAATAACCTGCATCATCTAAGGGATTTTTTCGGTCTATATCTCTTTTCTCATCAGTCGAGTACGTTCAGATACAGGGGGGGGTGGCGTGGAGCACAAGTCATTGTACTATAATCAATTAACCATTTTCAGAGTTACAGGAATCGCAACTCTGAAAATGGTTAAATCGGTAATATTCACCAGATTACGCTCCACGCAATTAAACGCTACTTGCACACAGCAACACCTTCCCAGAACAAAAGCACGGAACTGCTTAACTTTTTTTCCCGGTGACGATCATGAAAGTGACGGCGATGAGGGTAATGATTACGCCTACTATGATATTGAGTGTCAGGGACTCACCGAAGAAAATGGTTCCTACGGCGATTGCGGTGACAGGTTCGAAGACTCCCAGGACGGACGTTCTGGTGGCGCCGATGATTCTGGTGGCCATGGCTAGGGTCAGGAGGGATACCAATGTCGGGAATATGGCCAGACCTACGAGATTCATCCAGCAGAACCAGCCATGGACACCGCCGAAAAATTCACCCCCGGAAAAAGCATTGTGGAGGATGAAAAGGATCGAGCCGATTCCCAGGGCGTAGAATGTCAGGATGTGGCTGGAAACCGTGCGGAGACGGCGGCTGCGGTTCACGACCACGAGGTACATGGCGTATGCCAGAGCCGAACCGCCGGCAAGAAGCAAACCGCTGAGATTCAATGAGACATTGCCGGACGGCTTGCTGAGGATGACGACTCCGATGAACGTCATGAAAATCGACGCCCAGACCTGCCACGTCGGATAGACCTTCAGGAATACCATTATCAATGCCACCAATACAGGGTAAAGGAACACTATGGTGGTGGCCAGGCCTGCCGGTATATAATTATAGGACTGGAACAGGAGCATGCTGCTCAATGCGAACAGAATGCCGAGGACACAGAGCCTGAGGAACTGTGCCTTGTTCACCCGGAAAGTTTCATGGCGGAAAAGCAGCCACACTCCCAGGATAATGACGGCCAGCAAATATCGGATGGACAACATCGTATCCACCGAGACTCCCATTGAAAGGAGCGGCTTGGCGAAAAGCGGATTCAGACCATAGGTTACACCTGTAATGATTCCCGCGGCATACCCCCAGACGAGATTTTTATTTTCCATAATTACATTGACGACAATTGCCGCACCGAGGTATTCCTGGGAACGGCAATCATATAACTCGAGTTTCGCAAGTTATCCAACTTGCCGAACGTTTGTGCGAATGCGAGGGTCGTCACTCGTTCGAAGCATATAAGCCCAACGCACTTTTTATATGCACGTCACCCTCACCCTAAATCCCTCCCCTCGGGGAAGGGACTTACTGTCGCCCTTGCGGTCTTTAACAGTGGAGTTTCGCAATACGAAACTTAAGTTATATAATTGATATCTACACTAATTACTTGCAAATGAACGTCACGAGCGCGTCAATGTCATCTTTCGCGAAAGACATCTGCTCGCCTGTCGAAAGATTCTTGACATTGATCTTGCCGGAAGCGGCCTCGTCACTGCCGTTGATCGACACGAACGGAATTCCCTTCTTCTCGGCGTAATCGAACTGCTTCTTGAGTTTCGTCTGGTCAGGATAAATCTCGCATGACACTCCGGCCCCACGTAAAGTCCTGACTACAGGGACGATATACGGCAGAATAGAAGCATCCATATTGGCAAACAACACGGAAGCCGAGCCGGCCAGCCCCTTAGGGAATTTATCCAAGCCCTTCAGCACATCATAAATACGGTCAGCACCGAAAGAAATGCCGACACCGGACATTCCAGGCAGCCCGAAAATTCCGGTAAGATTGTCATAACGTCCGCCGCCGCAAATACTTCCGATCGCGTAGTCCAATGCCTTCACCTCGAAAATCGCACCTGTATAATAATTAAGTCCACGGGCAAGCGAAAGATCCATCTCGACTTTCTGGCTCACTCCGGCATTGGCAATGAACCCGAACAGCTCGGCAAGTTCGTCGAGACCCTTGAGACCTTCCTCCGAAACAATGCCGGATGCTGATTTGCCTTCCATGAGGCCGCGCATTACAGCAATCTTCTCCTCCGTGGTGCCTTCCAGTTTCAGAATCGGCTCGATCACCGCAACTGCCTTCTCGTCAAGACCTTTCTCCATCATCTCCGCTTCCACGGCCTCGAGTCCGATCTTGTCCAGTTTGTCGATGGCAACTGTAATGTCAGTAACCTTGTCCGGATAGCCGCAGATTTCAGCCAATCCAGTGAGCACCTTACGGTTATTGATCTTTATGGCAACATTGATACCGAATTTCGTGAATACGGTGTCCACAATCTGCACGAGTTCAAGCTCGTTCAGCTGCGACTTGCTTCCGATAACGTCGGCATCACATTGATAAAACTCGCGATAGCGACCTTTCTGCGGACGGTCAGCGCGCCAGACCGGCTGGATCTGAAAACGCCTGAACGGGAACGCGATTTCGTTCTGATGCTGAACGACGTAGCGCGCGAAAGGAACCGTCAAATCATACCTCAAGCCCTTTTCGCACACTTCGGAGGTAATCTTGCCGCTGTTCAGCGTACCATCCTCACTCTTGTAATTTTCAATGTCAATGCGACCGAACGCATCACCGCTGTTAAGTATGCGGAAAAGCAATTTGTCGCCCTCGTCGCCATATTTTCCGAGAAGGGTGGAAAGGTTCTCCATAGCAGGAGTTTCGATCTGCACATATCCGTAAGTCCTGTAGACAGAACGGATTGTGTCGAATATGTAGTTTCTGGCGGCCATTTCCTCCTGGCCGAAGTCTCTTGTCCCCTTAGGTATAGACGGTTTCTGTGCCATATAAATAAATTTACGCCCAACGCCTCACGCAAGGCAAGGCAAGGCCGGTTTCATATCTTGCAAAATTAATAATAAATAGTGACATTCGGCAATCATTGAAGTGACAATTCAAAACCAACTTGGAGAAACAAATAACTATTTGGCATGTAACCTCCTCATGGACAACGGGGACGAAACATAATTATAACAACATTTTTTACAAAAAAAAGGAACACTGTAAGGTATATTTTTCTATATTTGGAAGAGAAGATAAAACGACCAAATAACAAAATGAAAGCATTTTATATCCAAAAAGTTGTCATCAGACGCATATCCTCATGACATTCTTAACTAACGCAACAATAAAACCGTTTTCCGGTTTCTTAATCTTAGTAATCCATTAAAAACAACTCGGTAATCTTTACTAGTCTTTTCGGTCTATATTCTTTTTCTCATCAGTCGTGTACGTCCAGTATACTCCATCTTCGAAAAGAAATCTATCCTCGAAAATCCTTTGCAAATCTTTACCAACTTTTTTAACGCTTGCTCACAATCAATAATCAATTAAAAAATATTACAATGAGAAAACTGCTTGCAATGCTAGCGCTTCCGCTATTGGCACTTTCAGCCTGCAGCGAGGAGACAAAGGAGGAAATCGCTGACGTCCTCATCATTTCTCAGGACAAAGTGGCATTTCCTAAAGAGGGAGGCGTCGCAACCATCTCGGTCGCATGCCCGTCAGAGTGGCACTCATCCGTATCCGATCAATCCTGGATCAAGACCACGGATGATGAAGACAAAGTCACCATCACTGTCTCCGCAAATGAAACAGGTGATTCCAGAAAGTCATCTGTAACACTGGAATCAGCAACGGAGAAAAAGGAAATCCTGATTTCGCAATCATGGTCAGGAGCCGTTCTATCCCTGAAAATCAATGGCCCGGAAAGCATTGAACTCGACTCCGAAGGAGACAGTTTCAAGTTTATAGTGGAGACAAATGCAGCCTGGAAGGTCGAATCCAGCGCATCATGGCTGACCGCCAGCATGGACGGCTCTCTTGTCAGCGTTACGGCAACAGCCAATGGCGAAACGCACCGCGATGCCACCGTTACGGTCACCGCAACTGTAGGAGACAAGTCTGAAAGCAAGGAAATCAAAATCGCACAGATTTCCCGCGAGGAAAATCCTTATTTCCAGATGCTTGGCAATTACGGACTCTATGCCGAGCGCTGGTACTATGGCGGCAACGCAGTAAATGTTCCCGGTATAGGCTCATACTGTACAATCGAGCAGAAAGAGTACGGCAAGTCATTCACTATCAAAAACCTGTTCGTGGATGGCACCGAATATGAGGCGTCTTATGACAAGGATTCCAAGAAGATGGTGCTTACGCTAGGCTCGCTTTGCATGACAAGAACCATAGAGACATCAGGAGAGACTTACTACTATTATATGGTGCAACCGAACATCACCGAAAGAAAATTCGAAACAGGCATCATCTATGGCACTGTCGGGACCGCCACAGACGGAAAGGACGAGAATTGCCAGGCTATCCTTCTGGATGGATTCGATGAAGCATACGGGTCTCTAGGGCTCATTGTCAGAATCGGCGCCAGCCAGAATATGGCCATGCTCAGCGATGTGTACTATGCCGATGGCAAGATGCACTTCGTGAAAGCCGAGAAACAAACACAGAGATAATCATTTCAAGACTATAGACAATGAAAAAGATAATATTCTCCACATTGTTGGCCATCTCATTCTGCGCTTGCACCAAGGAGACGATCAACTACCAGAATCCTGTTCCGGGAGAGAACGGGACAGAAGCGAACACCGTGCTGTCCGTCGAATCGAGAAACACTCTTTTCACGGCCCAGGATGGAACAAACGCAGACATAGCGTTCAAGAGCCTGGGAGGAAAGGTTGTAGTCAATGTCAACACAAATGCAGACTGGACCTTCGAGGTTACCGGCGACACTTTCGTCAAAGGAGAGGCGGACAAGGAAACCAGCCAGCTGACACTTTCCTGTGCAGCCAACCAAGTTGACAAAAAACTGTCAGCCACTGTGACCATCAAGGCCGGAAACAAGACCGCCACCATCGGGGCCACACAGAATGCATACGGGACCCCGGAAATCGTTGCATCAGAGAACAATTTCCATCTTGCAGCCAAAGGTGAACTTTCAGCATCATTCGATGTAACGTCGACAGACCCGGACTGGACATTCGAGACTTCCGGATGTGAATGGATGCTCGTCACCAGAGAAGGCAACTCCGTCAAAATCAGCGCCTATCAGAACGAGGAATATACCGACAGGAATGTAAGTTTCACAATCAAGGCCGGAACAGGTGAAAAACTTGTTTCCGAAACCATCGACGTACTTCAGGACAGGGCCGCGCACATCGCGTCTTCCGTCCTCACCGTTCCTGTGACACCTTTTTCCGACGATGCCAGAGAAGTGGAAATCCAGGCAAATTTCGACTGGGAGTATTCGGTTTCCGGCAACGATGACGGATGGCTGAAGGTAGAAAAGACAGACAAAGGATTCAAATTCACCCCTACCGCCAACCCGAACGCCGAAACCAGAACAGCCAAAATCACAGTAAAGACCGGAGACGGCAAGGAGAACAACGATTCCGAGGTGATAACGATTTCTCAGCCGGGAATCGACAAAGAAGCATTCATACTCGGCCTTCATGTAACGAAAGCCAACAGCACGTCGAAGCTTCCTGTCGAAGGCGTGACGGACATCACGGTAGACTGGGGAGACGGCTCAGACGCCGAGAAGTTCACTGCCGACAATCCGACCCACGAATATGCCGACACCGGCTATTTCGTCGTTTCCGTGAAAGGACAGACAAGCGCATTCAGCGTAAGCGCACTGTCATCTGACCAGAAATACCAAATCGAGCAAATCTACAACTGGGGAAAGTTCGAACTGACATCAATGAAATCCGCCTTCGCCGGATGCAGCTACCTGACAAGCATTCCTGAAGACGACATGAAAGCCTTCTCGAAAGTCACATCATTCGAATCTGCTTTCAACAACTGCAGCGCCCTGAAGGCCATCCCGGAAGGACTTCTTGCCAATGCCGCCGAAACTCAAAGCGTGAACAACATGTTCTACTCGTGCGACTCCATCAAGGTCATTCCGCGCGAGCTGTTCTTCAACTGTCCGAAACTTTCAGATGCAGGCTCCGCATTCAGTTTCTGCAAGGAAGTGGAAAGCATCGACAAGGACCTCTTTTCCAAGAATCCGGAGCTCACGGATTGCAGTTCAACATTCTCAGGCATGTCCAAACTGAAATCCGTAGATAAGGATTTGTTCGCCAACAACCCTAAGATCACCACGTTGAATGCAATATTCTCCTACGATGAAGCACTTGCGACAATTCCGGCAGGAATCTTCCGTAACCAGAAAGATTGCGAGACTTTCAGAATGGCGTTCTCCAACACAGGCCTGACCGAGATACCTGCCGGACTCTTCGCCAACAACTCAAAATGCGAGAACTTCCAGCAGACATTTTCGGGAACAAAAATCAAATCGATTCCGGCTGACGTATTCAAAGGATGCAGTTCTGTCGACACATTCATGTCATGTTTCAGCGGATGCAAGGAACTCCAAAGCATACCTGCCGACCTTTTCAAGAATTCAGGTTCACAAGGTGTAGTCTATGGAAAGAGAGGCAATGGAATGAGAATGGTCTTCAACGACTGCTCATCCCTGAAGGAAATCCCTGCCGGGCTTCTTGACGGCTTCACGGAAATCACGAACATAGAAAACATCTTCAATGGATGCTCCTCATTGGAAAGCATTCCTTCAGGACTGTTCAAGGATGCCACGAATGTTACCAACTTGAGCAATGCATTCAGCGGATGCACCTCTCTCAAGTCAATTCCAGCCGGTGTATTCAAGGGATTGTCAAAGCTCCGTTCATTTTCCGGCATTTTCAAGGATTGCACCAGCATTGAGGAAATAGGCGACAACCTGCTCGAAGGCTGCGACGCATGTACCTCCATCAGCAATCTGTTCAATGGCTGCACCAAGCTCAGCAAGGTTTCCGAAAACGCTTTCGCCGGCGCGGTAAAAGTAACGGACATCAGCGGATTGTTCAGCAATTGCGCAAATCTCAAAAGCGTCCCGGAGGGTATCTTCGCCTCAATGACCGGACTGAAGACGACAAGTGACGTATTCTCTTCTTCCGGCATCGTATCTGTTCCATCCGGATTGTTCGCAAGCAACACTCTGGTGACGACTTTCAAGAATGCATTCAACGGCTGCACCGCATTGTCAAGCCTTCCTGGAGGTCTGTTCACGAACAACGTCTCCGTGACAAGCTTTGAAAGCGCATTCAGCGGATGCACGTCATTGACAAGTCTTCCTGACGGGCTGTTCGTCAACAACAGCAAGGTGACATCCTACAAGATGGCATTCAAGGGTTGCACGAATCTTTCATCCGTGGGCAACATCTTCGGAACAAACACCAGCAAGATCAGTCTTGAGTCTGCTTTCGAGGGATGTTCAGCTCTGAGTGCGATTCCTGCAGGATTCTTCGACGGGCTCACCGGAGCGGATTCATTCAGCAAGACTTTCAACGGATGCACAGCCCTGACGACAATACCGGAAAGGCTTTTCGCCCATAATATCAATGCAACCACCGTACTGAGTTGCTTCCAAAACTGCACGGCTCTCCAGAAAGTGCCTGCCGGCCTGTTCGGGACGACAACGAAGACAAAGACATTGACTTCAATGTTCTCCGGATGCTCGTCTCTTACCGACATAGCTGCTGACGCGTTCAGCGGCATCAATGCAAAGGCAGGAAACATGTCAAGCATATTCCAGGACTGCACCGGACTCAAGGAAGTTCCGTCCGGCCTGTTCAAGAACAACAGCAAGGTCAGCAACTACAATTACGCATTCCAGGGATGCACAAGTTTGGAGAAAGTCGGTTCTGAAATATTCAATTGTGCGAATGGGTCCACCTCAATCAATGGCATATTCAAGGGATGCACATCCCTCAAGACATTGGGAGACAACATTTTCCTGAATCCTGAAAAAGTAAGGTATATCAACAACCTGTTCCAGGGATGCTCTGCCCTTGAGTCTGTGAACGTAGGAATTTTCGACAACTTCAAGGCATTGACGAGCGCAACCTTCACATTCGACGGCTGCGTCGCACTGACGGGAGAGTCGCCATACACCGAAGTGAACGGCGTGAAGTACCACCTCTACGAAAGGACCTCCGAAGCGACGGCCATTACCGGATTCGCATACCTGAAGAACCTCAAGGCAATGTTTAAAGGATGCACGAAACTCACTGATTATGACAAGATTCCGGACCCATGCAAGTCTGATGAGTAATTTTCCAAACGATTAAGAATATGAAACACAATTATATCATAACAATGATTCTGGCCGCCGGTATTGCCGCCGGCTGCGTGGAGACAAAAAAGGTCGATCCCGATACTTATCAGGCTCCGCTGTACGTCCAGTCTTCCGATCCTAAGATCGTGTTCGACAAAGAAGGTGGAAAGGCTGTCATCACCATAGCGACCAACGCCGAGAGCTGGAGTTACGCGACCCGGTCGGGAGAATGGTTCGAGGTCATTGTCGATGCTGACAGCTGCCTCTTGGTCGAGGCCAAGCCAAACAAGGGTCCGGTAAGGACCGAGGATATCACGGTCACAGCTGTAAGATGCGACGAAACCAAGGAAGTTTCGCTTACGGTCACTCAAAGGGCAGATGGAGCCACAGACCTCAGTGCTGCAGGAACCGCGAACTGCTATGTAGCCAACACAAACGGTTCGTACAAGATCCGCGCTGACATAAAAGGCAATGGAGGCAAGGACGGCAAGAGCAAATATATCGAAACTGAAGGAGTCGGAATAAAGGATGCCGCCTATGCAGAACTACTCTGGGAAGCCAGAAATGACGGCGACCGCACAATGTCATACGAAATCATTGACGGAACCCCGGCATATAGCAACGGGTACATCTCATTCTCGACAGGAAGGAGCGAGGGAAATGCCCTCATAGCCATAAAGAATGCCAAAGGCAAAGTCCTCTGGAGCTGGCACATCTGGGTGACAGACAACGAGATTACCACCCACGACCACATCGGCCCTGAAGGCAATGTCATCGCGCAGATTATGGACCGTAATCTTGGAGCCCTCAACAACATTCCGATGGACATCAACAACAGGGGAATGCTCTATCAGATGGGCAGAAAGGATCCGTTCATTCCGTCACGCTCCCCTTACAGGGACTACAGCGGAATAACAGACTACGACAATTCCAAGGAGTATTGCAGCAACGATCCCGAATGGAACAAGCCGAATCTTGAAATCGGAAACGGAAGCGGGAAATGGGAGATTGATTCAAAGTATAAAGGGAAAGCAACATTTTCAGCGCCGGGCAATATCCCGTTCGCTTCGGAGCATCCGATGAGATTTCTAGTAGGCTATTATTCGACAAGCTATTCCTGGTACATCAACTCAAGCGACAAGGATAGTGTAGAGCCTGGGCTTTGGGGAGAGGAGAAGACCATTTTCGACCCATGCCCGGCAGGCTACAAGGTTCCTGTCAAGAACATGTGGGGCACGGCTGCCGGCGACGAGAGCATCAAGACCGGCGGAAAGCATAGCGAATATGACGAGAACGGAACCAGCAGCAAGTATTTATGGAACGTCGAGAAAGGTTGCGGACGCGTGTGGAAACAAACTGGAGATTTCTACCCTATGGTCGGAAACATCTATCCGTCAACGTATTCTCCTGAAGGAACAACTCCTTACAACTATGCCAGCGGACAGACATTCTACCTGACGAGCCAGGAAAAGGCTTATGATTCAGAGGACACAAACCAGAGTTGTGCATATCACGTAGCAGTATTCAACGGCTACTGGGCGGCATATGAAACAAGGTCACAAGTGTTCTGCGGTCAGGTAAGATGCGTGAAAGAGTAATTTTTTATAATCAATGATGAAAGACAGATTCTTAAGACTCGTTCCGCTGGCGATAATGCTGGCGGGATGCAGCGGAATCGGCGGAAATGATGACAATGGGCCTGAGTCGGCAGACGGCAGGCCTGTCGTCGTATTTTCACCGGAGACAGCAATCCAAGGCGAGATAATCATAAAGATGAAGCCGGGCGCCAATGACGGGACGGTAACAAAAAGCGGAGGCGTCACGTCAGGCAACACACAGATCGACAGGGTTTTGATGGACGTCGGTTCTGTCAGTTTCGAGCGCATGTTTCCGCCTTGCGGACGATTCGAAGCAAGGACAAGAAAAGAAGGATTGGACAGGTGGTTCATCGCCAAGTACGACGAGACGATTCCTGCGAAGGAGGTGGCAGAGATGCTGTCCGGATGCGACGGCGTGGAGGTAATCGAGTATTCTCTCCCGACCGCGGCAGCTGCATATTCCAAGGCCCCGACAACCGTAGAGGAAGATTTCACCGGAACGAAGTCGTATTCATCAGCGAGGAACGTTCCGTTTCCTTTCAATGAAAGCGTCCGCTCACAAAGGATGCAGTGGCATTACAACAATACGGGCAATGTCTACGCCAACTCTACAGTCGCGGGCGCCGATGCGGACGTCTATGCAGCATGGCAGTTATGCACAGGAAATCCCGATGTCGTCGTAGCCGTGGTCGACCAAGGTGTCAAATACGACCACGAAGACTTGGCGGCGAACATGTGGACAAACAAAGGTGAAATACCGGGAAACGGGATTGATGATGACGGCAACGGCTACATCGATGATGTCAACGGTTACAATTTCACCGACAATAACGGCAATCTTACGTTCTCGTCCGAGAACATGCACGGAACGCACGTCGCAGGCACCATTGCAGCAGTGAACAACAATGGCATAGGAGTAAACGGCATTGCCGGAGGCTCAGGCAATGGTGACGGTGTCCGGATAATGTCCTGCGAGACTTTGGGAACGTCCGAATCCGGCAATTCAGGAGGTGGTCTGGGCGCCCAGGTACGCGCCATCAAATATGCCGCCGACAATGGTGCCGTAATTTGCCAGAACAGCTGGGGCTACACAGCCGGCGCCATTTCAGAGAACGACTGGACCAGAGGCAATTACTCCGCCCTTGCCGACGCCATACACTATTTCGTCAAGTACGCCGGACTGGATGAGAACGGCAATCAGGAAGGCCCTATGGCAGGAGGAATCGTAATCTTCGCGGCAGGAAACGACACTTCGGATGAAATCTGCTACCCGGCTTCCGACAAGTCGGTAATCAGCGTGGCAGCAACCTCCTGGCTCGGGACCCCATCGTATTTTACGAATTACGGCAAATGGGTAAGCATTTCCGCTCCGGGCGGTGACCTGTCACTCAACTCCACCTACGGAGGAGTATACAGCACCAGTGTTTCGGAGGACGGCGGCTCGGCCTACGAGGGAATCAACGGAACGTCAATGGCATGTCCACATGTCTCTGGAGCCTGTGCTCTTGCCGTCAGCTGGTACTACGGAACAGAGAAGAAGAAAGGTCTTACATGCGAGATGCTCAAGGAAGCGCTGCTGTCGAGTGTCACCCCGGTAGATCCGTTCTGCGAAACGCCATATTTCGGAAACATGGGCGCAGGATCACTGGACACGTACCAGCTGCTCCTCGCAGTCAAGAAAGTGAAGGCGATCCCGGACGTGACAGTCGGCAACGGCAGCGAGACAAGTGTAGACCTTTCCGATTATTTCTACAAGACAGATGTGCTGACATATTCATTGACCACACAGGGGATAATCGAAATCAGCCTCAAGGACAGCATCTTGACCATCAAGGGAATATCCAAGGGCAGTACCGTTATCAGAATCACCGACGGCAACCAGTCCGTCAGAACAATAAATGTGACTGTTGAATGATTATGACTTCAAAAATGATAAAAGCCGCCGCATTCGCGGTCGCAACATCGGTTCTATCCATGGCATACGGATGCAGTCCGGAAACCAAGGACGACAATTCCGGTGCAATGCTTAAGACTCCGGAACCCAAAGTCAGCGAGGTTACCGTATCCGGATTCCGCATCGACTGGACAAAAGTATATGGAGCGGAGGGCTATGCCTACTCACTTGACGGTGCGGAAGCGGATACGACCGACGCACTCTTCATCAAGTTCAATGAATTGGAGGCGTCCAATGAATATGTCGTGACAATCAAGGCCGTGCCCGGCAAGGACAGCGGTCTTTCCGAGTCCGACCCCGTGTACATCCACGTGCACACTTCAGCAGTGAGCCCTCTGGACAAGCCCGAAATCACTATCGGAAGCACATATGCCTCAAAGACAATCATCAGCTGGAGCATAATCCCCGGAGCCGTCAAATATGAGTATACGGTAGGAGACATCAAGGGCGCTACAACTGAGAACAAGGTATCCCTCTCCAATCTGGAAAAGGGGAAAGAGTACACGTTCACCGTCAAGGCTGTTGCAGCAGACAACAGCGGCAGGACCCAGTCAGATGCGGCACAGGCAAATTTCAAGACAGCATCGGATGACGTGCCTCCACTGCTGATAGTTCCTGAAAATGTTCTTGCTGACGCAGTCGTTTTCAATGTCTACGCAACCCCTGACGCAACATACTACTACGATGTAGTCTCATCCTCGACACTTATGCAATATGACGAGGCAACGGTGATCGAGCGCTACAAGAATGCGATTGTCGAATATGCCAAGAGCAAGGGCATCAGCATCCGGCTCGCCATGGCTTCCGTCCTCAAGGTCGGCACGAACACCCTGAGCGTTTCCCGTCTGACTTCACAGATGAGCTACGACATCATCGCTTTCGGAATGGACTATGACGGCAATGTCACGACCGGTCTCTTCACGAAACGGGTCACCACGACGGCAACAGGCTGGTCCGCCGGCCCTAACTACGGAGGAGCAGACTGGTTCCGACAGAACTTCTTCATCACCAATTCTTATCTCGGCATAACCGGCTACGGATGGACCAACTCCGTGTGGACGACATGGAAAGGCAGTGATGTGCAGAGCATCCGCTACAGGCTCCTTCCTACCAGCACATTCAACAAGGTCTTCAGCGACCCTTATGACAAGGAAGCAGTCAAGACATTCCTGAAGGACACGTCATACAGTTACGCAGTCAAGCCGAACTATCTGGAGCTTGTGAATTCATCCAACGGATACAATTCGGTGACGCCGTGCAACCCGGGCGTCTCATACACGATGTCCGCCCTTGCCACCTCCGCAGCCGGAGCAGAAGAACTGACCGTAAACTCTATTACGACAAAGACGACAAGCGAGGCCTACACATGGTTCTCGATAGCCGCTCTGGTCAACGAGAAATATGGTCCGACATCCAGCAAAATGGCATGCGTCCTCAAGGGTGTAGGCATAGAATCAGGAAAACTGGTAATCGTCAAGACATCTGTTCTGGCTGATGTTCCGGAATCATCCTACCCTGCCCTGATCGCCGACAAAGGCACAGAATTAAAGGAGTCTTACTTGGAATACATCAACGGAAACGGCCTTGCACTTGTCGTAGATGTAGAACCTAAGACATCCTATACCGTAATGGCGACTGTCGTCAACAAGGCAGGAGACAAGATCACCAAGCACGCCTCAGTGACGACCACAGCGGAAGCAGGGACAAAGTCTGCAAGAGCAAGGAACTCCGTAGTTTTCAGAAATCTCGCCGAGAAGGCAGAAGCAAGCCCGGTCGGTCTGAGGCTTGACGGAGTGGAGTCGATTCCAGTCATGGATACACCAACAGCTGCAGACGACCTATGGACCATAATCCACAACATTAACATACTCGGAACAAATTATGAAAAATAGCATAATGAGAATATTGACCGCAGTTCTGACGGCCTGTCTCTGCATTCCGGCTGCACAAGCCCAGGACATCAGCGTAAAAGGAAAAGTCACGGACAGCGGCAATGCTCCTCTGGTAGGAGTCGGTGTCTTCATAGAGGGGACAGCGACAGGTACTGTCACAGGTGCTGACGGAACATGGTCGATCCCGGACATTCCTTCGGACGCCACCCTCACATTCTCAAGCATCGGCTATGTGACCCAAAAAGTACACGTGGCCGGGAAGTCCGTGATCGATGTGATTCTTCAGGAGGATATCATCGAAGATGAACTGGGAGAGGTCATGGTCGTCGCATACGGAACCGCAAAGAAAAGCAGCTTCACCGGATCGGCATCTGTCGTAAAAGGCGACGAACTCCAAAAGAGGGTTACAGGCAACATCACCAAATCCATTGAGGGAACGGTGGCCGGACTGCAGGTCACATCCGGCGGCGGACAACCTGGTGAGGGCGCATCAATCATGATTCGAGGAATCGGATCAGTGAATGCGGTCTCCACACCTCTGTACGTAGTGGACGGAATTCCTTACGACGGCTCTTTAAGCGCCATCAACCCGGCTGACATAGAGTCTCTTACCGTCCTGAAAGACGCATCGGCAGGCGCATTGTACGGAGCGAGGGGCGCAAACGGAGTAATTGTCATCACTACCAAGAAGGGCAGCGGAGGACGTTCCATTGTCAGTTACAAGGGCAGCGCAGGCATTGCATCCCGGTCTCTCAAACGCTACGATCTCGTCGGAATGGACGACTTCATCGAATTGACCTACGAGTCCCTCAGGAACAGCGCCAAATACAGTACGGGAATGGATTTCGAGGGTGCCAGCGCCTACGCTGCCGCCAATCTCGGCCAGACCATCGGTGGACTGAAGAATCCAGAATACTACAACCCATACAAGAATTACACGTGGGAAACCCTCGTCGACCAAAGCACCGGCAAGATAAAAGATGACGCCGCAGCTGCATGGAACGAAAACTGGATGGATGAAATCAGCAACAACGCCGCCCTCCGGACAGAGCATATCATCTCTGTCAACGGAGCGACCGAAAAGATCAATTATCTCGTTTCAATGGGCTACTACAAGGAGAACGGCATACTCCGCAACACTGACTTCAACCGCTATACGGGAAGGGTCAATGTGGACTCACAGGCCAATTCATGGATAAAGATCGGCATGAGCGCCAACTACTCGCACACAAAGGCAGACTACCAGAACTTCTCTGGTGCTTCCGTATCAAACGTCTGGTACACAGCACAGTTCATGGCTCCGGTATATCCTGTCTACCTGAAGGACATGGATGGAAACAATGTCCTGGACCAGGATGGAAACCTTCAGTATGAATATGGTGACGAAGATGACAACGGTTATGCAAACCGTCCCACAGCCCAAGGGTTCAACTCCAAGGCCGAGCTCTACAACAACAAGGCCTATTACTACCGCAACACATTGTCTGCGAGATCTTACCTCACGTTAGGTACGACAAATAAAGACGCTCTTCTCTACGGATTGAGACTGACCGCCAATCTCGGAACAGATTTCAATGATTACCAGCGTACTCTCACCAACGACAAGTACCACGGCAATGCAGCCGACCAGGGAGGCCGGTTGAGCAAGACCAACACCAGGACCCTCAGCTATACTTTCAACCAGATCGTGAACTACGACCGCTCGTTTTCGGAGCACGACATCAAGGTCCTGTTGGGTCACGAGTACTATCGCTACAGATTCAACTACGCGCAGGGTGAAAAGACAGGCATTATGGACGGAATCGATGAACTTGACCCGGCAGTGACGACTTCCGGCAATTCCAGCTACTCGAACAACTATGCCATCGAGTCCTGGTTCACCAGGCTGAACTACGGGTTCAAGGATCGCTACTACTTCGACGCCAGCTGGCGTACCGACGGTTCTTCAAGATTCTACAAGACAGGACGTTGGGGCAATTTCTGGTCAGTCGGTGCATCCTGGAGGCTGTCACAGGAAAAGTTCATGGAAGGTTCTTCTTCCTGGCTCAACAACCTGACCGTAAAGGCTTCCTATGGCGTACAAGGCAACGACAACATCGGAACCTACTACGCATGGCAGGGCCTTTACGACTACACCTGGGCAAACGGAAGCGAGGCTGGAGCATTCGCATCCAAGCTTGAAAACAAGGCCATAACATGGGAAAAGAACGGTAACCTCAACGCAGGAATCGAAGCTTCCCTCTTCGGAGGAAAACTAACTTTCAGCGCCGAGTATTACAACCGGCACACCAGAGACATGCTTCTGGCAAATCCTCTCGCCATTTCGACCGGATTTACCAGCTATGATGCCAATGTAGGTTCAATGAGAAACCAGGGATTCGAGTTTTCCGGGAGAGTGAACATTATCGACAAACCTGACTTCAGATGGGATGCCACCGTGATGGCTTCGCTGAACCGCAACAAGGTCACCAGCCTCACATCGTCCCAAGATTTCATCAGTTCCGGTGCATCAGTAATCGAAGTCGGCAAACCTATCTACACTTTCTACCTTTCCAAGACAGCTGGAGTCGATCCTGCCACAGGAAAGCAGCTGTACTATGCATATTGGAAGAGAGGCGTGGACGAGACCGGAGCCATAAGCAATGTCAAATGCGATGAATATGTCACGGACAACGTCTCGCTCGCATCGCTCAGCAAGTACTATATGGGCAGCCGCGAGCCTGCCGTGTCAGGAAGCCTGGGGTCAAGTTTCACCATATTCAAAAACATTGATTTCTCCTTCCTGACCACCTGGTCAATCGGAGGAAAAGTTTATGACGGCCTGTATTCCGGCACAATGAATGTCCAGTATGCCGGCAACAACTGGCACAAGAATGTCCTGCGCAGATGGCAGAAGCCCGGAGATGTCACGGATGTCCCGATGGTCGAGATCGGAGGGTCTTCACCAGCGAACGACTCTGCGCTCATCAATGCCTCGTACTTCGCCTTCAAGAACATCACGTTAGGCTATACGTTCCCCAAGAAGTGGCTTTCAAAAATAGAAGTCAGCGCCCTGAGGCTCTTCGTCACCGCAGACAACATCATGATGTTCAATCACCTGGACGGAATGGACCCTCAGTATAACTTTACCGGAAGCGTGTCATATTCCTACGCACCGTCAAGAGCAATCGTCGCCGGAATAGACATTCAATTCTAAGGAGGATATTCAATGAAAAAGAAACTATATATTCTTGCAGTTCTCTCCATTGCGGCAATTTCCTGCAACAAAGACATGCTTGAATTCAATCCGACAGATTCAGGCTCTGGAGAAGAGCTTATGAAGGACGCGTCCACCGCCATCTCCTCGATCAACGGCATCTACAGGTCAATGTGGACAGCCGGCTGGTCAACCACAGGCAACGCCCACCAATGCTTCGGCATCTCCGCCTATAATATCTCCCAAGAGGCGATGGGCGATGACTTCATCATGCAGTCCCAGGGAAACGGATGGTTCTGGTACGACCACGTATACAATGTCAAGAACCAATATGCATCTTCCGCATTCAGGTCATACGACGTATGGTATGCCAACTACAAGTGGATAGCCAACGCCAACAGCGTCATAGCGGCCAAGGAGACGATGGGAGGCAGTTCAGCTGACGTGTCATACGTAGTGGGACAGGCCTATGCCATCAGGGCACTCTCCTACCTCAACCTCGCCACTTGGTTCGCCAGGGCACCTTACAACCCTATGACGGACAAATACAGGTGGAGCGATCCAGGAGTTCCTGTCTATACGGAACCTACAAACATAGGTACCACAGGAAAGCCCAGGGAAAATCTTGAAGTCGTCTACAAACAGATCGACTCGGACATCGATTCCGCCATCGTACGTCTGACAAAGGGTGCCGCAGCCGCCATGAACAAGGGAAACAAGTCCCACATCAACAAATATGTCGCATTGGGCATCAAGTCCCGCGTCTGCCTGGCAGAAGGAAACTGGGAAGGAGCCTACAAGGCTGCATCTGAAGTCATTGACAAGGGCGCTTACGAAATCGGAGGCGAGAACGAACTCATGGGCGGCATGAATTCCATCAACTACGGCAACGTAATGTGGGGAGCCGGAATCGAGACCTCGGAACAGTCCGGAGCCTACGCAGGATTCTTCACACACATGGACAATGTAGACGGTGCATATGCGAAGTCTGCTCCCAAACTGATCAACAAGCAGCTCTACAATCACATCAGTTCAGGCGACATCCGTCTCGGATGGTGGGACCCTACGGACAAGGAATCACCTTACATCTCCAAGAAATTCGCGTTCTCCAACGTACAATCCTGGCTAGGAGACTACATTTACATGAGAGTCGAGGAAATGTACTTTACGGCGGCAGAAGCAACCCTGAGGCTTGGCAACCAAGATGAGGCACGCGACCTGATGAACAAGGTCATGGCCAAGAGGAATCCGAAATACAACGCCTACAACTATTCCGGGACTCATCTTGGAGCTACTACGACGACATGGACAGGTTCTTTACTGGAGAACATACTGATCCAGAGGAGAGTGGAACTTTGGGGTGAATACGGACGCATCTTCGACGTACGCCGCACCGGCCAGGGAATCGACCGGCGGAGCGAAGACGGATTCGCAGAGGAATGCATCGCGACAATGAAAAGAAACGGAATTGACCTCACAAGGGCAGACACCTACGATTGGGTGCTGACCATCCCGAAGGATGAGTTGGACGCAAACCCGAACATAAACGAAGAAGATCAGAACCCTTGATAGAAATATTGACAATGAAATACATAAATATATTTTCAATCATTCTGGCCACCTCCCTGTTCACTGCAGGCTGCAGCAAAGAACAGGAAGGCAGCATTTACAGACCGGGCACGGACGATGCCAAGGAAATCCACTTCATCCAGTCATCCCTGACCAAGGAGTTCCCTCAAGGCAGCAAGTCCGGCACCTTGGAGATAGAGATTGCCCGACCTGACAACAAAGGCGAACTGTCAGTCAGTCTCCGGAAAAGAGGAGAGGACGAAGGTGCATTCAGCATTCCCGAAACCGTTACTCTGCCCGACGGCAGTTATGCGGTCTCAATTCTCGTGGAAGTCGACCTGAGTGAGCTCCTTGCCGGATCATCCCTGAGCGCAACGATATTGATAAGCGACCGTCAGGAAGAAACCGGAACAGGGAGCGCCTACGTCACGCAGTTTTCAGACAAGATAAATCTGTCCGTGTCTTTCGCACTCGACTGGGAGCCGTACTTGAGAACTGACGAAAGCGGGAACAAGGTGCAGCAGACAGCCACCTACACATACAACGCGTTTTACACCGGACACGCAAGCGGATTGAAAGTGGAAAAGGCCGTAGGCGCCAACATCTTCAAAGTCAATGACTGGGCCAGCGGAGTGTCTTTCAAGTTCATTCTCAACGAAGACAACACGTGCACAGTGCCGGCGCAGTCGATAGGCTATTACAATTCAAATTACAATGAATATGTAAAGGTGTCCGACATGGCCGAGTACACAGGCAACAAATCCGCATACAGCTCATATCCATGCACTTACGACGGCAAGGGCAATTTCTCGTTCTACCTGATTTATTTCGTCTCTTCCGGCTATTTCGCCAAAGGCAACGAAACCCTGGCATTCGACGGCAACGAAGACAAGACGCCGGTAGTGGAGATTTCATTCGACGGCATAGAGACGACCGATACGGGATTCAAGGCTCCGAGACTGTCTTTCAGCAAAAATGAATATACCAAGTTCTACAAGGCAACGATAGTAAGCGGGGACATAACCGGAGACGCTGCCAGACAGGAAGAGGTAAGAAAGGCATTGGAAGCGGGCAACAAGCCAGGAAGTGCTCCTGTAGTGACATTGTACGAAGACAATTCCGACATCTGGAATGTGGGATCCGGCAATTGCACGGCAGTCGCATTGGCATACGACTCCACATCGACCGCCATATCTCTCTACATGAAGAGGTTCACATGTGACCCTGACGGACGCTACACGCCGAAAGTCAACAAGTTCGAATGGAAAAACGACAAGACCAACGTACTCCATTCCCCGTATACGACGTTGTTCTGGAACATGCAGGCCGACAATGTCGCTTCTCTCAAATACCTGTGCATGAGAACAGATTTTCTTGATTACATGGTCAAGAACCTGAATAAAAGTGCAGAGGAACTTGCTTGGGAAAAAGGCAACGAAGTCAATGAGGAGTTCCTCCAGAAACTAGTGAGCGATGACGGCTTCGCAACCGCATTCAACACATTGAAGCAAGGCACAAGCTATACTCTCTGCATCTGTCTGGTCAATGAATTCGGGGACAGGGTATTCGTCACAAAGACTGCCGAGACCCAAGGCTATGTCGCATCCGATTTCGACAAGAACAAGAATCTTCAGGACTTCATCGGCGCATTCAAGGCAACGGCTACCGTCGACAATACAAGCGGTTCTTCCTCTGCAGATGAATCATTCCGCGTCGACATCTACAGTTTGGGAGGCAACGACGTAATGATCAGCGGATTGTCCAACATCAGCGATTTCACGCCAGAAATCAAGGGCTACTACGACCCGGACAGTCATTCAATCATCATCGAGCCTCAACAGCTGGGACGTTACAAGAACTACTATGTCACACTCGGCCTTTCTGACGGACTGTCCATCTACTGGGGCGGCAACAGCATAGCACTGGGATTCATCGACGGAGTTATAAGAATGACGCCGAGCCCTTACTCAGATGCGGCAATCAGCAGCTATCAATTCCTGCTGTTCACATCCGAGAAAGCGACCGGAGATTCCTATGCAAAGCAAAGCATCGGTTCAAAATCGTATTCAAATCTTTGTCTGGAACCATTCGACATTTAATTGATTTTGAGATAATTTTTCTACCTTTGGTCATGAAATATAAAACAAACCGACAAAGATGAAAGAATTTTTGAAAATGACATTGGCCGTGCTGTGCGGCCTGTTCATCATGGGAATTTTGAGTTCCGTCATGTTTTTTAGCTGTGCGGGAGCTTTGGCGTCACTTGGTAGCAGCACACCTGTCATGCCGCGTTCCGGCGTCCTGAACATGGACCTCGGAAAGGTGGTGATGACCGAGCAGACACAGGAAATGAACCCGATGGCTGTAATTCAGGGAGACGAAACCACATCCATAGGACTTTGGGACGCAGTACAATCCATCAAAGCCGCTGCAGCTGACCCTTCGGTACAATATATCTACCTCCGGCCGGAAGGATTCGGCGCAAGCATCGCCCAGGTAGAGGAACTCCGCCAGGCAATCGCCGAGTTCAGGAAAAGCGGCAAGGCAGTGGTGGCATACCTCGAAAATCCGACTACCGGAGCATACTACCTCGCAACGGCTGCCGACAAGATCTATATGGGCAGCTACTGCGGAGGAACCAGCATGATGACAGGCGTCGGCACCCAGATGTTCTTCCTGAAGGACCTCCTCGACAAGTTCGGCGTCAATGTCCAGCTCATCCGCCACGGCAAATACAAATCCGCCGGAGAGATGTATCTAAAGAACAAGCCGAGCGACGAGAACATGGAGCAGAACCAGGAGATGATAAACTCCATCTGGACCAATCTCGCTGAAGTCATCTGCGAAAGCAGGGATATCACCAGAGAGAAACTTGACAGCCTGATAGATAACCTCTGCCTCTGCACTCCGCAGGATTTCCTGAAATATTCGCTTGTAGATGAACTGCTTACGAAAGAAGAGCTCAAAGAAAAGCTGGCAGCGCTGGCAGTGAAAGACAGCTTCAAGGAAGTCCAGATGATTCCGTTCAAGGATTATGTGACAGTCCTCACGACCACCCCTTCCGCAGCCAAGAACAAGATTGCCATCATCTTCGCTGAAGGCGAAATCGTGGACGGAAAAGACAAACAGGCAGTAGCTGGAGACCGTTTCGCGTCAATCATTGCCGATGTACGTGCAGACTCGTCTGTAAAAGCAGTGGTCCTCCGTGTGGCATCGCCAGGCGGAAGCGTACTCGCATCCGAGAAGATAAGGAACGAAATCGACCTGCTCCGCAAGGAGAAACCGGTCATTGCATCTTATGGAAGTTACGCTGCATCAGGCGGTTACTGGATTTCCAACAGCTGCGACAAGATTTACTCCGACCCGTCCACATTGACCGGCTCCATCGGAGTATTCAGCATGATTCCGGATCTCAGCAAAACAGCGAAAGACATCTTGAAGATCAATGTCACCTCGGTAGGGTCAAGCCGCCACAGCGACATGTTCTCCCTCATCAGACCGCTTGACGCACAGGAAGTTGCATACATGCAGAAATCCGTCAATGACATTTATGACGCATTCCTCGCCAATGTTTCTGAAGGACGCGGCATGAGCACGGAAGAGATTGACAAAATCGCACAGGGCCGTGTCTGGACAGGTGCGGATGCATTGAAAATCGGACTCGTGGATGAAATCGGTTCGCTCTATGACGCAGTTTCTTACGCCGCAGGCACACAGGGAGACGGCGACCTTGCTGACTGGAGCATAGCATGTTATCCTAAGCCACAGACCCTTCTCGAAATGATAATGGAATCACTTTCAGGCACATCCAGCGTAATGGCAGGAACACCGTTCGCACCGGTAGAGAAAGCCTACAAGGACTGGAACTGGAATTCCTCCGAAAGAATTTACGCGAGGATGCCTTATATAATGGATGTCAGATAAATCGTAATCAATTCGGAAGTCCCGGATGTCGCTTTGACAGCCTCATCCACACGACAATAGAATCTGCCGGAAGCACAGCCGCAAACCGCTGCGACATGTTCTCCGGCAGTATTTTTTCCGTCAATGCCGGGGCACACGATCACGACCGCCTCATCCTTCTCATCCACATTCAGTTTCATATCTGAAAAGATATCGCTCAACTTCTTCTTGCCGCCGGTGCCGATAGGCCGCATCCAATCACCTGAATTCCAGCCCCTTATAAGGAAAGGAAACTTCAATTTCTCCGCATCGGCCGCCAATACGGATGACGCTGCAAGACGACGCGCCACGGCAGCGGCATCACCCTCCGCAGACCTCAACGACACCTTCAGCCGGCAATTCCGGAAAGAATACAACGACTCCCCTTCCACCGTCATACAAACCTCACTCTCAACCACTTGCGGTAGCCCTGAAATCCGTCCGCGCCTACCGCCGATATCCGATTTCTTGACAATGAAGAAGTCACCGGCCGTCAATATCCTATAGCCCTGGGCAATGAATTCCTTTCCGGAAAATGTCCCGTCACTGTTCAGAAGCGACATGACAGGGTCCAATGTCGCCGACCGGAATCCGAATGGTTCCAGCAGACGGTAAAGTATATATTCCCAATGAGTTTCTTTTTTGAGAGCGGAAACATTGACCCTCAGGCACTCCCCTGCCTCGGGCATTGCGCACACACGCGGCTTGGCAGCATTGAAATAATCCTCGGCGATAGCATTTTCCTGGGCGAAAGCCCGCATCTCGCGCCCGAAGGTCTTGAGGAACGACGGATTCAGACTCTCGAACACGGGGAATACCAAGTGCCTGATTTTGTTGCGCTTATATATGGTTTCGGCATTGGTCCGGTCGTCATGGTACTCCGCATGGCATTCATTGACGAAGGCATTGATCCGGTCGCGCGAGAAAGCCAGGAGCGGGCGCACCAGACGGACACCCTCAAGGCTCTGCTGCGACACCGGGACATTGGACACCGGCTTCATGCCCGTAATGCCGCGCAGCCCCGTTCCGCGAAGGAGGTTAAGCATGAGCGTCTCGGCATTGTCATTGGCGTTATGTGCCACAGACACAGCATAATAGCCGTGTTTCAGACAGAGCGAGGCGAACCAGTCATAACGCAGTTCGCGCGCCGCCATCTCGATGCTCTGCGAGTGCTCCGACGCGTACCGCTCCGTATCGAAATCCACGGAATGGAACACGACGCCATGGGATGCCGCCCAGCAGCGTACAAGTTCCGCGTCAGCATCACTTTCCTCGCCGCGCAAATGGAAATTGCAATGCGCTACCGCAATGTTGCCCCTCCAGCTGCTATGCGCGAACAGCTCCGCCATGCAGATGGAGTCGGCCCCACCGCTTACAGCAAGAAGGGCTGTTTCCCCTTCAGGAATCAGCCCCACCAAAATCTTGTCAAATTCTTTCTGCATGCCTAGCGTTTTCTGGATGCAATCGTATATGAGAATCCGAATGCCAAAGACTCCTTGAACTGCACTGCCTTGCGTCCGTCAGGATATTTTTTCAATGTCTTGTCGGTCTTGACCATCACCTTGTCATCATATATGAGGTTGGTAGTCACCGTCAATGAGAAATATTTGGCGATTTTCCAGTCGAACCTGTTATCCCAGTTCACACGGATATTCTGGGGATTGTCCAGATAATCGGAGAAGAGCACGAGCTGCGAGGTGTACTTGAAATTGTCATTGATCTGCAGCTTGCCATCAATCTTGATCTGGGCACCGAACTCGAATCTGGCGGGACGGTAAGCATCTCCGCTGGACTTTCCGGCCACGAACGCGTCATACTCATCCTTGTCTTTCCCTGCAAGTGCGGCAATGTCCGCTGCGCTCATACCGTCGAACTTGTCATACTTCTTCTTTAACTCCATTCCGTATGACTTCCTGAGGGTCTCGTCCGTAACAACTACGAAACCGCCGGTAAGAGGGGCGATGTTCACTGTCAGCCACTTGGTCGGGACCCAGTCAATACCGATTGCGATGTTCGTGTAGGCCGGAGATATGAATCCGGATTTCACTTTGCGGCTGGCTTTCCAGTCGCTCTTTCCCGGCTCCCAATCATCCGGAGCGGTATCCGGCTTGGACGGGATAGGATAATTGTAGCTGTTGGAGAACTGCGACTTGAAGTTGAACTGAGCTGAATAGTTCAATGTCTTGGCAGCCTTGTAACCGAACTTGCCCTCATAGTACATACGGTCATCGCTCTTCTGTATGAACGGCTTGTCCTCGGAATAGAGGAAACCGTAGTCCAGCTGGAGACGATTGTTGAAGAACAGCTCGTCCTTCTTGTAATTCGCATTGGCATCAATGAATGACTTGAGTGTCACGCTGTTATATCCGCCGGCAGCCCAGTTGGTAAGGTTCGTCTGTCCGAAGTCGATCTTCGTAAGAAGGGAATTCGTCCAGTATCTCGGCTTAGGTACCTTGACTTCAGCTGCAGGCGCCCCGGCAATGGCCATGGCAGCCTCTTCCGCAGCCTTCTGAGCGTCCGTGACATCCTGTGCGGACACAGAGGCCACGGCAAGCAAAAACGCTGATACGCTGATGATAATTCTCTTCATAAGCAATTAACTAATAAGCAATTGCAAATACAACCCTCTCATGAGAAGGCTTTCCGGAGTAGATATCCACGCCCTCTTCCTTGCAGACATAGCTGTCCACAGGAATACATCTGATGGTAGCCTTGGTCTCGTCCTTGATCTTCTGCTCGGTCTCGGCAGTTCCGTCCCAATGGCAGAGCAGGAACTTGCCCTGGGTGATCTTCTCCTTGAATTCCTCCCAAGAATCGCATTTCTCGACTCTTGTCTCCCTGAATGACAATGCTTTCTTATATATATTGTCCTGAATGTCGACCAGAAGGTCCTCAATATATTTGTCAATGCCTTCGAGCGAAACGGTATTCTTTTCGAGCGTATCACGACGGTGTACCTCCACCGTATCATTCTGAAGGTCACGCGCACCGATTGCCAATCTGACAGGCACGCCCTTGAGTTCCCATTCAGCGAACTTGAAGCCAGGCCTGAGAGTGTCACGGTCGTCAATCTTGACAGAATGTCCGGCAGCCTCAAGCGCAGACTTGATCTGGTTCATCTTCCCAATGATGGCAGCATGGTCCTCGGCCGTCTTGTAGATAGGGACCATAACCACCTCAATAGGAGCAAGTGCCGGAGGGAGGACGAGTCCGTTGTCATCGCCGTGTGCCATGATGAGCGCACCCATCAGACGTGTGGACACGCCCCATGAAGTAGCCCAGACATACTGCTGCTGACCTTCATTGTCAGTATATTTCACGTCGAAAGACTTGGCGAAATTCTGTCCGAGGAAATGCGAAGTACCTGACTGCAAAGCCTTTCCGTCCTGCATCATTGCCTCGATGGTAAGGGTGTCGAGAGCTCCGGCGAAACGCTCGTTAGGGCTCTTGTGTCCTACGATTACAGGAAGCGCCATATAGTTGCGGGCGAAGTCGGCATAGACGTGAACCATCTTCACTGCCTCTTCCTGAGCCTCCTGAGATGTGGCATGGGCGGTATGGCCCTCCTGCCACAGGAACTCTGCGGTCCTGAGGAACAGACGGGTACGCATCTCCCATCTTACGACATTGGCCCACTGGTTGCACATGATAGGAAGGTCTCTCCAGGACTTGATCCAATTCTTGTACGTGCTCCAGATAATGGTCTCGGAAGTCGGTCTTACGATGAGTTCTTCCTCAAGTTTAGATGACGGATCCACCACGACGCCGTTGCCGTCAGGATCGTTCATGAGGCGGTGGTGGGTAACCACTGCACATTCTTTGGCGAATCCTGCCACATGCTCCGCCTCACGGCTGAAGAATGACTTGGGGATAAAAAGAGGGAAATATGCATTCACTGCACCGGTCTCTTTGAATTTAGCGTCGAGGATATGCTGCATTTTCTCCCATATTGCATATCCGTAAGGTTTGATGACCATACATCCCCTGACCGGAGACTGTTCTGCAAGGTCTGCCTTGACTACCAGGTCGTTATACCACTGAGAGTAGTTCTCTGACCTTTTGGTTATCTGATCTGCCATCGTAAAAAAATATTTTCCGGAGTATGCCAAGATACTGCCGTTCAAAGTTTTATCTGTTCATTTGCGGTGCATGGCCACCGTCTCTGCTATTGTTTTTTAGCGATATTATTGCTATTCTTGCAATAATGTACGCGCTTGCGCATTTAATGAATGGCAGGTATGAAAATTGCAACTGCCGGTAAAATGCGCTTAGCGCAGGCACAAAGATACAAACTTTATATTAATTATTATAGGAGGTCCGATTATGAAAACGAACATTATGACTCTAGCCGGGGCGCTGATGATATTGGCATCTTGCGGCTCCGCGTCACAGTATGCGTCCTCACAGGAATTTCAGGACGGATTCTACAGCAGACCTGCCGAAACCGAAACCAGGGCGGCTGTCCAAGCTTCCCGTTCCAAGGTCAATGATCTTGTAAAAGAAACTGAAAGTTCTCAGCTCTTCCTCAAAGCAGGACAGACTGATACGCTGTTTGTTCCGGAGAACATGTCCACGACATTGAAATTCAACAAACAGGACAATGCGACTACCGTCACGGTGACGAACTCGCCGTCATATTCATTGTACCCTGACGGGTATGCCGACGGTTTTGCGGCCGGGTTCGCATCTTCTTATTGGCCTGGCTCATACTGGCGTTACCCTTACTACAGTTCCTGGTACTGGGGCGCAAATCCATGGTATTACTCCGGAATCTGGTGGGACAGATGGTATTGGAGCGACCCTTGGTACAGCTCATGGTACTGGAACGACCCATGGTACTGGGGACGTCCGGGATATTATTGGTCATGGTATTATGACCCGTGGTATCATGATCCTTGGTATCATCATCACTATCATCACCATCATCATTGGTGCGGCGACTATTATTACGGCCACGGAGGAAGGGACGTGTATTGGGGCGACAGAGGCTCGACCACCGGCAACCGCCGCGGCGACGTCATGGGCGTAACCTCTTCCAACGTCAGGAGGAATACAGGCACAATGACTTCGTCCGGTGTAAGACGCACGACGGCAACGGCATCCGCTTCAGGCACGAGGGCCAATGCTTCCACGCTGTCACCGGTCCGCAGGGTATCGGCAGCGAACACCGCATCGGCACGCCCGACGACATCGCGTCCGACAGCGTCCAACAGCGGTTCCGGCAATGTCGTAAGACGTAGCGGTTCTTCTTCCGGCGGATATGGTTCCACGACCTCATCTTCAAGCAATTACAGGCCTTCCGGAAGCACTGTCAGGACAAACGGCGGCACCGTCAGGACGAACAGCGGTTCCGTAAGCTCGAACGGCAGTTCCGTCAGGACAAGCGGCAGCTCTTTCGGCAGAACGGAGGGCAGCACCATAAACAGGACGGCAGGCGGTACCGTTTACCGCAGACCGGCCTCAAGCCAGTCATCGTCAAGCAGTTCAAGCTCATCATACCGCAGCAGTTCTTCAAGCAATTCATACGGCAGCGGCAGTTCTTACAGGAGCTCAGGCAGTTCTTACAGAAGTTCCGGCAGTTCCTCATCTTCCTACAGGAGTTCTTCAAGCAGTTCTTCCTCTTCGTATAGAAGTTCCGGCAGCAGTTCCTCTTACAGGAGCAGCGGGTCATCCTACGGCGGAGGCAGTTCTTACAGAAGTTCCGGTGGCAGCTACTCCGGAGGCGGAGTTTCACGTTCTTCCGGCGGAAGTTCCGGCGGAGCAGTCAGGAGACATTAATGGAAACATTAACTATGATAAATATGAAAAAACAGACAATAGCAATTCTTCTGCTCGCGGCATTTGCTGCTGACGCGGGAGCACAGACAGTCGCAGACGCATTGAGATTCAGCGACAACAACTATTACGGCACGGCGCGAAGCATCTCGATGGGAAACGCCTTCACGGCACTCGGCGGCGACCTCGGTTCGATTTCATTGAACCCGGCAGGCTCCGCAGTCAACAACTTTTCCCAGGCGACATTGACACCGAACATCAGCATCATATCTTCCTCCGCGAAGTACAATGCGATGCCGTCCATTGCGGACATGTTCGGACCGGCGACCAAAAACAACACAGCACGTTTCACGATGCCTAATGTCGGTACCATCATCAACATGAACACCGGCAACAAGATAGGCCTGAAGAGCATATCCTTCGGAATCGTGGCCAATGCTTCCGCCAATTATCTTGACGACGTGGCGGCAAGCGGAAGGAACACATCCACGACCTACGCAGGATATCTGGCAGCCAATGCAGCCGGCATCAATTCCGCAAGCATCAATGACAATGCATATTACAACACTGACATTCCTTGGCAGACCATTGTCGGCTGGAAGTCAATGCTGATATCGAACTACAACAGCAACAACGGAGATTACATCGGCGTTACCGAAAAGGCCACCGACATGGGTTCGGGAAAGTATGACATCTCACTCCCTGACGCCATCGACCAGAGATACGGTCGCAGATCACATGGAAACAAATATGACATCGTATTCAACATCGGAGCCAACATTTCCGACAGGTTCTTCGTGGGAGCGAACCTCGGGGTGACCTCGATCGACTACTCCATGAACCAGTATTTCAAGGAGTTCGCAGTGAACCCTGACAGTTTCCAGATCGACATGTCAGACAATGCAGGCAATGTCCAGGCCACATATTTCAACCAGCTCAGGTCCAGGTATTCATACGATGCCGACGGAGCGGGAGTCTATGCCAAGTTCGGATTCATTGCCGTGCCCGTACAGGGACTCCGCGTAGGTGCAGCCATCCAGACTCCTACCGCGAACTTCATCACGGAGCATTGGCAGCTTGCCGGCGAGACATATTATATGAGCAGTAATTTCGATGCCAGCGCACAGTCTCCGAGAGGCGAATACAAATACAAGTTCGTTTCACCATACAGGGTCAATGTCGGAGTTGCATATACCTTCGGTTCATTGGGAGTGGTCAGTGCCGATTACGAGCTCTGCGACTACAGCACGATGAAATTCTCGGAGACCGAGACCAATGACAATTCAGCATTTGAAGCTGTCAACGGCGACATCAAGAACTTCGCCGGAGCGGCCCACATGCTGAGGCTCGGAGCTGAACTCAAAGTTCTTCCGTCATTTGCCGTCAGGGCAGGTTACAACATCTCCACAAGTGGCGAGAGATACCTCGAGAACGACGTGAAGAAGACTCCGAAGGCTTACAGGACAGCGATTTCCGGAGGTCTCGGATACAGTTCCAAGGGTTCATTCTTCTGCGACCTCGCAGTAAGAGGCACCAAGTTCCCGTACGAATACATCTATCCGTATGACACTTACATTAAAGATGCATTGTCCCCTGAAATCCAGTACAGAAAGAGGATTTGGGATGTGGTAATGACCTTCGGCTGGAGGTTTTAGTAACATTCAAAAAATAACCTGCATCATCTAAGGGAATCTTTTCGGTCTATATCTCTTTTCTCATCAGTCGTGTACGTCCAGTACACTCCTTCTTCGAAAAGAAATCTATCCTCGAAAATCTTCTCCTAATCTGAAGCAGGTTATTTTTTTCACGTTACTTAGAGAGATTCTTCAGATAGGAAATGGAGTCCGGACCTTCATTGAAAAGAAGATCCATGATGGACAAATCAGAGATAAAGCCATGCTTCAGGGAAAAGACCTGCCAGTATGGCTTTTTCAATTTCAGGTCCTCAAGAATGGTATTCGGACGTTTCGGATGGATTACTCCCCGGTAATCCCTGCCGTAAATGCCGGAATCGCGGGCCGTGAATTCTTCCGTGAATTTCAGCTCGGCGGCAATCCCCGTCTTCTTCAGGAAGAAGCAGAGCAGGTCAATGTTAAGGTCGAAAAGATATTCATGGCGCTTTTCCAGAATGGCGAAAAGTTCGTCACGATAATAGTCGAACCAGGCTGAAGACTCGTAGGCGGAAATGATGGCGCGCTCCATCCTCTGGAGCCAAGGCTTCGACCAGTCGATCCTCAACTTCCTGACAGGCAGCGCATAAGTCCCGTTTTCATGCACGATGGGGACGGACAATGCTTCTACACCTCCTGCCGCATAGATGCGGCACCGGTTGCGATATGACTGTTTCTGATAATTCTCACAGGCTTCAATATAAACCTCCGAAGGCATATAAGAGTTTACCCTGCCGGTGGACAGGGTAAACTCTTCAGCTATCGCCGCGAAATAAGACACGGGCGGGAAAAATGCCATTTCCAGCAGCATCTAGTCGATATCTCCTTTTTCGCTGCTTGAATTGGCCTTTACGATACCGCGTTTCGATGAACGGATGAAGTTAAGGATTGTAGCCTTCTCTTCTGAATCAGGGAAACCTGCCTCAACCTTGGCACAGCCGTCAGTGATATTGTAACCCTGGAAATAGATGGTATCGTAGATATCCTTGATATTTCTTACAGTCTCAGCAGAAAATCCTCTTCTGCGGAGTCCGACGATGTTCACACCGGCATAGCAGATAGGATCACGTCCGCAAAGCGCGTATGGTGGAATGTCCTTGTTGATCTTGGACATGCCGCCGATCATCGCATGGCAACCGACTCTCGTAAACTGGTGAGCCTTCGCACCACCACCGATGATAGCCCAGTCATCAACCTCGGTTTCACCGGCAATGCCGACGTAACTAACAAGAATACAATGACTTCCTACCTGACAGTCGTGAGCGATATGCACGTATGACATGATCAATGTGTTGCTTCCGACCTTGGTAACGCCCTTTCCGCTGGCCTTGGTGCCACGGTTGATGGTAACGCACTCACGGATAGTCACATTGTCGCCGATTTCCACGTATGTCACCTCGCCGTCGAATTTAAGGTCCTGAGGAACAGCACCTACTACAGCGCCTGGGAACACTTCGCAGTTCTTGCCCATCTTCACATAAGGATAAATGACTGCGTGAGGATAAATCTTACAGCCGTCTCCGATCTGCACATCATCATCAATGAATGCGTATGGGCCGATTTCGATATTGTCTCCCAGAATAGCCTTCGGGCTGACAGTTGCCAATGGATGAATCTTGTTCATAGTAATTATTTCATTTTAGCCAGGAGGGCACGCACGGCCTTCGCTGTATTTGTATTAATGGTATGTCCCGGCTTGAATGCAGTAACCTTGGCATTCAGGTATCCGCCGGCAAGTCTCATGTCGCCGATCATATCCAGAAGCTTATGTCTTCCGCATTCGTTAGGGAAATGAAGTTTCAGATTGCTGAGATAGCCGCTTTCGCTTACGCCGAGCTTAGGCTGGTTGAAAAGGGTCGCCATCCTGTCGAGCTGTTCATCAGTGACAGGGTGCTCCACGATTACGATGGCATTGTCCACGTCACCGCCCTTTACCAGATTGTTGGCGAAGAGGAACTCGACCTCGTGGAAGAAAACGAAAGTGCGGCAAGGGCCGATTTCATTTGCATAATCCTTGGTCAGGTCCCACGCGGCGCTCTGGACGCCGAGTACATGGGAATTGAAATCTACTGTAATGTCGTAGGAAGGAGCATCGGCAGGAGTCACTTTCACCCATGAACCGGTCTTCTCATCCTTGATCTCGACCTCGTCCGGAACAGTGATGTAAACTCTCTCGGCATTCTGCTCTGCCAGACCGGCCTCGGAGAAGGCCTTCACATAAGGGAGCGCGCTACCGTCCAGAATAGGGACCTCGACATTGTCCAGTTCGACAACAGCATTGTCAATGCCCATTCCGGTCAATGCCGACATTATATGTTCGATAGTGGAGACCGAAATTTCGCCTTCCGATATCGTCGTGCTGCGGGCCGTATTGGACACATTTTCCGCAAGGGCTTTCACAAAAGCCTCTGTGCCGACATCTTTCCGGAGGAATACGATTCCTGTATTTTCCGGAGCCGGCTTCACTGTCATCTCTGCAATGCGGCCGGTATGAAGACCTTTGCCATGGAACTGGCAAGCGCTATTGAGTGTATGCTGCTTCATCTTTTTTATCACAAAATTTTCTTATAGTCTGCAAATATATGTATTTTTCAGCGACTTGACCAAATTTCGGATTATTCCTTGCCCTGCTGCTTGAAAACAGCGTAGCTCCTCATATAGTTCTTGATAGGGATTGCAGGGGAACCGAGGAGTACTTCTCCGGATTTCCTGATGCTGCCGATGACGCCTGCCTGTGCACCGATGGTGGTATTGTCCGGAATCATGATATGTCCCGCGATACCTACCTGACCGCCGATGATGCAGTTCTTTCCGATCTTGGCAGAACCGGCGATACCGCATTGCGCAGCCATTACGGTATTGTCACCTATGACGACATTGTGCGCAATCTGGCAGAGGTTGTCGATTTTCACGCCTTTTCCGATGATGGTCGACTCCATTTCGGACTTGTCTATGGTGGTTCCGGCGCCGATTTCGACATTGTCACCGATGATGACATTGCCCAAGTGCTCGATTTTCTCCCAGGTACCGTCAGGCTGGGGTGCGTTTCCGAAACCGTCGGAACCGATGACGGCATTGGAATGGATGATCACATTGTCACCTATTATCATTCCCGGATAGATGCACACGCCAGGATAGATGATGCAATGGGAACCTATCTTGGTATTGTCACCGACATATACGTTTTCGTAGATTTTCGTATAGTCGCCGACTACGGCATGATGGCCTACGTATGAGTGGCTGCCGAGGTAGACTTTTTTTCCGAATTTGGTGGTCAGGAACCATGATGAACGGAATCCGCGATGCCTGCGGTCGGTCCTTTTCTGGGTAGCGACATATTTCAGGAGCTCGGCAACGGCAGTGTATGCATCTGCCACCCTGATCATCGTGCACGAAACAGGCTGTTTAGGCTCGAACGTATTGTTCACCAGAAGGATACTGGCCTTGCAGGTATATACATAATGTTCATATTTCGGGTTTGCGAAGAAGCACAACTGTCCTTCCTTGCCATGCTCGATTTTAGCAAATGATGTAACCTTTACCTCAGGGTCGCCGTCTACGGTTCCCTTCAGCACTTTCGCCAGCTGTTTGGCTGTAAATTCCATAGTACCAAGTATTTTATTTTACCCCGCCGGAAGCGGAATTATTAAACTCTTTGTGCAAATGTAACACTTTTTTTTCCATTTACGGAAATTTTAAGTATCTTTGCAAGGTGAGTTGAGATAGGGGACGAGCGCGTCTCCTGTCTTTTTTTATAAGAGCGTACACATTTATGGAAAAAACATTGATATATCAGACGATGGCGGGTCCGGTGGAAGAGCGCGGATGTTTCATCACTGATATCACGGTCAGTCCTGACAATGACATTGTCATAGCCATTGAATCGGAAGAAGGGACTGTGGTGATGGACGATTGCGTGGCGGTGAACGACGCTTTCCTGGCAGCATTCGACCAGGACAAGGAAGATTATTCATTGACCGTGACTTCAGCAGGGCTCGACCAGCCTTTCAAGATCGTAAGACAGTATGTAAAGGCTGTCGGGACGAAGGTCGTCGTGAAGACCAGGGACGGTAGGAAGATCACCGGAAAGATGGAGAGCGCGGATGAAAACGGATTTACAGTTTCGTACGAGGTGAAGGAAGCCGTTCCGGGAAAGAAGAAAAAGGAACTGGTACGCCACGAAGAGACTTTCGCCTACGGTGATGTCAATTCCGTAATGCCGCACATTGATTTCGAATAATATAATAAAAGTACAATATATGGATTCAGAAAAAATCGACCTCAAAACCGCGTTTGCGCTTTTCAAGGACGAAAAGCATATTGACCGCCCGGTAATGATGGGTGTGCTCAAGGATGTTTTCATGACACAGCTTACCAAGACTTTCGGCTCGGCCGACAACTTCGACGTCATCATCAATGTCGACAAGGGAGACTGCGAGATCTACCAGAACCTGGAGGTCGTGGAGAACGTGGAGAACCCCAACACCCAGATTTCTCTGGAAGAGGTCAACAAGAACGGCGACGACTATGAACTCGGCGAGACATTTACCAGAAAGGTGGAGCTCAAAGATTTCGGAAGACGTGGAATCCTCAATATCCGCCAGAATCTTCAGGGAAGAATCATGGATATAGAGAAAGCCAACCTCTATAACAAATATACGGACAAGATCGGCGAGATCTTCACCGGTGAAGTTTACCAGACATGGTCCAAGGAGGTGCTTATCCTCGATGAGGACGGCAACGAGCTCAGACTGCCTAAGAACGAGCAGATTCCGGGTGAGCATTTCAAGAAGAACGACACCGTCCGCGCCATCATCAAGAGCGTGGAGATGAAGAACAATACCACTCCTTACATTGTCCTTTCCAGAACTTCCGACGAGTTCCTCAAGAAGCTTTTCGAGCAGGAGGTTCCGGAGATTTTCGACGGACTCATCACTATCAAGAAGGTTGTCCGCATCCCTGGCGAGAGAGCGAAGGTGGCCGTAGAGTCTTATGACGACAGAATCGATCCTATCGGAGCTTGTATCGGCGTGAAGGGTTCCAGAATCATCGGCATCGTACGTGAGCTCAGGAACGAGAACATCGACGTTCTCCAGTGGACAAGCAACACCCAGCTTCTCATCCAGAGGGCGCTTAACCCTGCGAAGATTTCTTCCATCGACATGGGCACTGACGAGAATGACAAGATCAAGGTGTTCATGCTGCCTGACGAAGTCAAGAAAGGTATCGGCAAGGGCGGCTGCAACATCAAGCTTGCAGGCATGCTCGTAGGACGCGAGATCGAGGTTTGGAGAGAGATGCCTAAGGAAGACGGAGAGGAAGAGGGCGACGATGAGGATGTATTGCTCAGCGAGTTCAACAATGAGATCGACCCTTGGGTCATCGAGAGACTCCAGTCAATCGGTTGTGATACCGCGAAGAGCGTATTGGCACTGGATCCTGCGGACATCGCCAAGAGGGCTGACCTCGAGGACGAGACCGTAGAGGAGGTTGTAAACATTCTCCGTGCTGAATTCGAAGAAGAGTAGAAGAAGAGTAGAAGAAGCTGAATTTATAAATTTTAAAGGGGTTTTTATGGCAGAAATCAGACTGAACAAGCTAACAAGACAATTTAACGTGGGACTTCAGACATTGGTGGATTTCCTGAACGGGAAGGGCGCCAATGTGGAGATGGATCCTAACGCGAAAGTATCTGACGAGTATATTCCAGATCTGGAGAAGGCTTTCGGCGGTGACGCCAAGGCCAAGGAGGATTCGGAGCGCGTGCAGATCAAGATAAAGGAAATCATTGAGAAAGGCACCAAGAAGAAAGACGATGATGAGGAGGAGCCGGCCAGCGGCACTGTCATCATCCGTGGCGCCGGCAACGGTTCATTCGCGAAAGCGGAAGATGCCGAGACACCTGCCGTGGAAGTGAAGGCAGAGCCTGAGGTGAAGCCGGAAGAGGAGGCAGTTCCAGCTAAAGTTGCTGAGCCTGAGGCAGTTCCAGAGCAGAAGCCGGAACCAATGCCTGAACCGGAACCTGTACAGGAGCCTGAGCCTGTCATGAAAGAGGAGATTAAAGTGGAGGAGAAACCTGTCATCGAAGAGAAACCGGTGGCAGAGCCGGAGCCTGCAGCACCTGTTGCTGCGACATTGGCCGTAACGGAAGAAAAGCCTGAGAAACCATCCGTTCCAACCCCTGCGGAGGAGGCTCATTCCGGACAGGCCAAGAAATCCGACATCAAGAAGAGCGACAGGGCACCTAAGGAGTTCAATCCTAAGGTGGACAAGGCCAAGCTGAAAGCAGAGCACAAGTTGCAGAAGGCGGCTTCAAGTTCTGACGAAGAGGACACGCCTGCAAGTACCGGCGGCCTGAAGATTGTCGGCAAGGTGGATTTGTCCCAGTTCGAGCCTAAGAAGAACAAGAAGAGAGAGCGCATTGCCAAGGGCGGAAGCCAGAAGGTCGATGTGAACAAGATTGACAATGACGACAACCGTAAGGACGGCAACAAGAAGAACCGTCAGGGCGGCAACAATGGCCAGAACAACGGTCAGAACGGAAAGAAAGATTTCCGTCAGGGCGGAAACAACGGCGGCCAGCAGCAGGGCGGTGGAAAGAACCGTCGCAAGGACCGCAACAATGACCGCTTCAAGCCGGCAATGACAGAAGCCGAGCAGGAGGAAATGCAGAAGGAAATCCAGAAGCAGGTCAAGGAGACCTACGCAAGGATGAACGACAGCAAGTCCAAGAACAACTTCGGCGCAAAACACAGAAAGGAGAAGAGGGAGCTCGCATCCCAGAAACTTCAGGAGGAGATGGCTCAGGAGGCAGCAGAGAAGAAGATTCTCAAGGTTACCGAGTTCGTGACCGTCAATGACCTCGCCACTCTCATGAACAATACTCCTGTAAACAAGGTCATCGAGGCATGTTTCAGCCTGGGTCTCATGGTGTCAATCAACCAGAGGCTTGACGCAGAGGCACTTGTACTCGTGGCAGAGGAGTTCGGATACAAGGTGGAGTTCGTCACCGCCGACATCCAGAACGAAATCAACCAGGAAACCGACGAGCCAGAGAACGAGGCTGACCTCGTGACAAGGCCGCCTATCATCACGGTGATGGGACACGTCGACCATGGCAAGACTTCGCTCCTCGACTATATCAGGCAGACCAATGTGATCGCCGGTGAGGCCGGAGGTATCACACAGCACATAGGTGCATACAACGTGGTACTCCACGACGGAAGGAAGATTACCTTCCTCGATACTCCTGGTCATGAGGCATTTACAGCGATGCGTGCCCGTGGTGCACAGCTTACCGACCTTGCGATCATCATCATTGCGGCTGACGATGCCGTGATGCCGCAGACAGTGGAGGCCATCAATCACGCACAGGCTGCCGGAGTCCCTATGGTATTCGCCATCAACAAGATAGACAAGCCTGGCGCACAGCCGGAGAAGATCCGTCAGCAGCTGGCTCAGATGAATATCCTTGTGGAGGACTGGGGCGGAAAATACCAGTGCCAGGAAATTTCTGCAAAGAAGGGCCTAAACGTGGACAAGCTTCTGGAGAAGGTGCTCCTGGAAACTGACCTCATGGACCTGAAGGCAAATCCTAAGAGACTTGGTGTAGGTACAGTGATCGAGTCCTCTCTCGACAAGGGCCGCGGATATCTCGCGACAATCCTTGTCCAGGACGGAACGGTCCACACGGGAGACATGATGCTCAGCGGCTGCTACTACGGACGTGTAAAGGCCATGTTCAATGAGCGTGGACAGAAAGTCGAGACGGCAGGACCTTCAACTCCTGTTTCAATTCTCGGTCTGAACGGTGCTCCTAGCGCCGGTGACAAGTTCAATATCATGAACGACGAGAAAGAGGCCAAGGCCATCGCCAACAAACGTGAGCAGCTCATCCGTATCCAGGGCATCAAGACCCAGAAGCATATGACATTGGAGGAAATCGGACGTCGTATCGCCATCGGCAACTTCAAGGAGCTGAACATCATCGTCAAGGGAGACGTGGACGGTTCAGTGGAGGCTCTGTCAGACTCACTTATCAAGCTCTCTACAGAGGAGGTTCGTGTCAATGTAATCCACAAGTCAGTGGGTGCAATTTCCGAGTCCGACGTCATGCTGGCTACCGCATCCGATGCGATCATCATCGGTTTCCAGGTACGTCCTTCAGCTGACGCAAGAAACCTCGCAGAGAAAGAGGGCATCGAAATCCGTCTCTACTCCATCATCTATGATGCTATCAATGAGGTTACTGACGGTATCGAGGGTATGCTCGAACCGGAGAAGAAGGAAGAAGTCACAGCTACCGCAGAGGTCAAGCAGACATTCCACATTTCCAAGGTCGGCACCATCGCAGGATGTCTCATCAAGGACGGCAAGATGCAGGCCAAGAGCAAGGTCCGTCTTATCCGCGACGGCATCGTAGTCTACACCGGAGAACTTTCCTCTCTCAAGCGCGGCAAGGATGACGCCAAGGAGGTTACCGCCGGCATGGAGTGCGGTATCGGAATTGACAAATACAATGATGTCAAACCTGGCGATGTCATCGAGGCATTCCAGATTGTCGAAATCAAAAGGACGCTGTAACGCTTCCACATAATTTGAAAACCGCCTGATGCAAGATGTTACATCAGGCGGTTTTTTATTCTACGTGTTTGAGTGTGACATTGCTAATGAGTAGCGGAAAGTTATGGGGCTACTTCTAGCACTTAAACTGAACAAGTTGGCAGGAGACAAAGATTCACATTGTCCGTGTTATTTACTGATTACCAGACCATTAGAAGCATTAATCAAAACAGATTGCCATGCCGACTCACATGTTTTTTCATGAGACTTGGCATGGGCTCGTTAGTACAACTCATTGATACATTGCCATTTAGTCAAAAACAAAGCTGCCAACTTGTTCGGAAATAGGGGCGTTTTTATGGACGAAATGTTATAAAATATCTTCCGGAACATATTCCAGGATGTCGCCGGGTTGGCAGTCGAGGGCACGGCAGAGGGCTTCCAGGGTGGAAAAGCGCACTGCCTTCGCCTTGCCTGTTTTCAGAATGGAAAGATTCGTGGCAGAGATACCGACTTTTTCAGCCAGTTCTCCGCTCGACATCTTTCTGCGGGCCAGCATTACATCTATGTTGACTGTAATCGGCATAATTGTTATTCAGTAGCCTCCCCTTCTGTCTTGGCCGGCTGTTCCTCCGCGCCCTTGAGATAACTTGGAAGATTCATGCCTGCCATCTTGAACAGCTCATCAAGCGGCGGAACAGACTGCATCATACCGGAAATGAAATTGGCAGTGGACGTCTTTCCGTCACCCTTGCCGTTGCCGTCCCATACGGTAACCTTGTCGATCTTGATGCCTTTGACAGCCTCGACCTGAGTCTTGACAAGTTCAGGAAGCTTGTCCGCGATAAGCATGAGCACAGCCTTCTGCGCATCACCCTCGGCAGCACCGACAAGCCTCTGGAAACCCTCAGCCTGCTTGGTAAGAATCTCCTCGATACCCTTCGCCTGGGCAGCCATCTTCGCATAAATCGCATCTGCCTCACCCTGAGCCGTCCTGCGCAATTTCTCAGCCTCCGCCTCTGCGTCAATGATGGCCTTCTCCTTTTCAATCTGTGCAGGTACGACAATGTTTGCCTGCTGGGTAGCCTGTTCCCTGGCAGCACGCGCAAGTTCGGCATTCTGTTCAGCCTTATATGCCTCCTCCATCGCCTTCGCAGCCTGGACCTTCTCGGCAGCTATCGCAATTCTTGCAGCCTCGGCCTCCTTTTCACGCCTGATGGCATCGGAATTGGCAATCGCTATCTTGGAATTGTTCTCACCCTCGACCGCTTTCGCATTGGCATCAGCGGTGGAAATTCTGGTATCGCGGACTGTCTCGGCAATGCGGATATCCTTGTCCCTATCTGCCTCGGCCTTACCGATTTCACCGAAACGGTTCTGCTCGGCGACACTCTTCTTGGCATCATTGATCGCCTTGGCCGCAGCCTCCTTTCCGAGAGCCTCGATGTAGCCGGACTCGTCACGGATATCGGTGACATTCACATTGATAAGCTTCAGACCGATCTTGCGGAGCTCAGCCTCGACATTGGTACTGACATTGGCGAGGAACTTGTCTCGGTCGGAGTTGATTTCCTCGATGTCCATGGTCGCGATAACGAGCCTGAGCTGTCCGAAAAGGATATCGGTGGCGATGTTCTGGATATTCTCGATGGTGAGTCCGAGGAGACGCTCTGCCGCATTGGTCATATTCTCGGGCTCCGTGGATATACCGACGGTGAAGCGGCATGGCACGTCAACACGGATATTCTGCTTGCTGAGCGCATTGGTAAGGTTGCATTCGATGGAAATCGGGGTAAGATCCAGGAACGAATAGCTCTGGAAAACAGGCCAGATGAAAGCGGCACCGCCGTGAATACACTTGGCAGACGACGACCCGCCGTTCTTGTTTCTCCTTGTCTTTCCGTAAATTACGAGAATCTTGTCTGACGGACAACGCTTATAGCGGTTAAGTATTGCGGTCAATGTAACTATTAGCACGACCACCGCAATCGCAATGATGATAATTATTTCCATATCACAATGTATTAGGTGTTATTAACTAATCAGCGACTCCAGCGGTTCCACGAGCAAGGTACTGGAATCTATCACTTCCACCACCTTGATCTGCGCACCGGTAGCGATTGTGTCACAATCAGTTACCGCATCGTATTCGCGTACGGATTCATTGATGACAATCTGCACTTTTCCCGTTCCCTTCCTCTCTCCTGGAATCGTCAGATAGACTTTTCCATGGCATCCGACCGCGGATTTATAGACATCTATATTACCCGACTGCTGCATCCCGGCCAGCCACTTGAACATCAGCATGACGACGGTGACGAGGACCGCGCCGACGAAAAACGCCAGCAGCAGGACCAATGCCTCCGAACGGAATTTCCCATGCATCAATATAGCCGTCCAGCTGAATCCGAGGAAGAAATTCACCAAGTTCCTGAATGTGAACAGGTTCATCGAAGGATCGCCGACGAAATCGGGATTCATGTCCATCCCGCCGCCGAGATCAGTGTCAATGCCGCCGCCCAAATCCGTATCGGAGTCGACTCCGACAAATGTGAGTATACTCTGAATAATAAAGGTCAATGACGTAGCTATGGCGATGCACCATAGAATTTTCATAAACAAGTCCAGCGAAGTCCACCATTCAGTAATCATAGCAAATATTTTTTCGGGGCAATGTCCCAGGTTGTTTCCGCTAATATAAAAACTTTTTTACGAATTACGATAAATTTTCTTCATAATTCGTAAAGATTCTATCGCGTAAGCGAGCCGACATTGTCCGTGAACACGTCATCGCGGTCATCAGGGCCGATGGCGGAGAAGGTAACATTGTCAAGAACTACTTCGTCGACATTGCGGAAATACGCTCCGTAGGACGGGAAATATGGCCATTGGTCGAAAGGCATTGAGGATATCTTCTCACCGAGGCCCGGCTCAGGAATACCGATGAATGAGAATGACGAATTACGGATGGTCACCTTGTCGGTCGTCGCGCTCCCCCAGCTTTTCACTGACAATGCCATACGGCAGTTGGTGGCACGGTAAGCGTCTATCGTGACGTCTGTGCAATGATTGTCATCCTGCAATGTCATGCAGAAAGGCGACAGCACATTTTCCGCGGTACAGTCCTTAATATAAATGCCTGACAATGTGCCAGGTGCATCGCCCCAACCGCCAGGTTCGAAAATCATGGCATGGAGCATGTCGCCGCCTTTGTCAGACGTGGTGCGGTGCGGGGAACGGCCGGGGCCGACGAATGTGCAGCCGGAGACGAGGACATTTTCAGACGGCATAATCATACGGAGTCCGTTGCAGGAAGAATTAAAATGGCACCTGTCGATCACCATGTCATGCCAATATCCGCCGGCCATGCTGTCATCGCCGGTAGAAAAATCGCACTCACTGACATTGACATTATCCCCTCCTCTGATGTGGATGCCGTCCCAGCCGCCGGTAATCCGGAGGCCATCGAATTGGCTGTCAGTCAGTTCGTAGCCGAGAATAGCATAATTCGAGGAATTGTCAATGCTGATTCCCGACATCTTGAAACCGGACGTTTCAGCGACAAGCACAGTGTGCGGCCCGCGCATTCCCTCTTCGCCGAGAGGATTGCCAATGCTGCCGCCGTCAATTCTGCCGGACCCGGTAATGGACGCTCCGTCAGCACGATAAGCTATGACAAGGGCCTGTGACCAGATGGTGTCCGAAGCGCAGTTCCGGTTGGCAGTCCCGACGCCGGTGTCATATTTGGACATGTCCTTGTCGGTGATGTAATGGCCGTACGAAGCCAGATCCGGATTCGCCAAAATCGCCGCGCCGGCTTCCAATTTCAGTTCCACAGCGGCTTTCAGATAAATGGTGCCGCTCATGAATCCGCCTGCCGGAACGATGACCGTGCCGCCGCCAGAGCGGTTGCAGCTGTCAATGGCAGCATTGATTATCAATGCATTGTCGAACCCGGAATCGGTTTTCGCGCCCAAATCGGTAATTTTCAATGACAGGCTACGGGAGCATGCGGTCAATGCCAAGAATGTGGCCAATATTGCGAAAATATGTCTCATGAAATTTGAATTTTTAACGCTTGTCCAACGAAAAAGGCGTTTCAAAACTTCCGTTTCAAAACGCCCTTCGGTTGAGATACCACGACTCGAACGTGGACTAAGTGAACCAAAATCACTTGTGCTGCCATTACACCATACCTCAATTCATCTTGGCAAAGATAGGATTAATTTCCCTTTCCGCCAAAAGTATTTCGCTCCAGACGCGTAAAATCTACATAACGAGCCGTGATAATGCCATTTTTGTCGACACGGATGATATATGGAAGTGAAGTCAAATCAAATGAATCCAGCAAGGCTTCCTCGGGCTGCATCTTCACGAAAAGTACACGCATTTTCCTGTCGGCCGACATAAGCCGCTCTGCAGAAGCGATATTGTCCTGACATGAACTGCATTCCTCGTCATAGAACATGATATAGGTATCGCGTCTGAGCCGTGAAAGCAGCCAGGTCTTCTGACGGCGCTGCTTCCACATGCCGTTTTCTGCAGAACGCCCATGCGCCTGCACGCCGCTCACCTCCACGTCAGGCACGTGGCTTCCCGGCATTGCCCTGGACAGGAGATCAGACATCGTCCTTGCGTATCCTATGATTTTCAGCGAATCGGACGGAGTGTCCCAGACATCCGGCCTGGACAGTATATATTTATCAGTCAAATACTTGCACGCCTCCTTATAACATCCTTCAGGCATTATCGAAAGATAATAGAACAAATCCCCGACAGCCTCCTTGAAGGCGGAAGGACTCGCGGCTGTACGTGCGGCAATCCTATCGGAAACGCCATTTATGTCCGCGGTGCTGATATCCTCACCGAAAGAAGCGAAAATATCGCCCAACTTTTTCATTGATTCTGGTGAGCCATACTCGTAATCATCTGAAGAATAGATATTCCGGAGCATTGCACCGAGAGCGGGCACATCCAGGCTACGGCCTAGAATAGCATTGCCCTTACCTATCAGGAACATCTGCGGGGTCTTGAGCACGCCGTATTTCCTCTGGAAATCGGAGTACAGTTCAGGGTCCCAGAAATGACGGACATTGACCTGCGGCGAACCGACTTCGAGCCGGGCCTCGCGGTATTTTTTCCAGGCTAGACTGTCCGAACCGACATAGACGGCATCGACGTCGAGCGGATAGCTGACGGCATTGAGCCAGGTCCTCAACATTACAGTCTGGACCAGGCAGTCAGGACATCCCGTATCGTAGAAATACAAGACGGAATAACGTTTCGACGGTTGCGCGAAAAGATTGGTTTCCAAGCCTTTGTCATCCTTCATCACAAGTTCCGGCGCCTTCTCCCCCACCAGTGACTGACGATTGAAATCCGCAAAGATTCGGGCGTTCATCAGGTCAATATCGTTCTTCATGCGGACCTTCCCGGTGAAGAACCAGTTGTCGGCAATGTCAATGGCCACGGCCTCGACTCCCATCACCGCAGATTTCACATAGCTGGCGTACAGATACAACGCAACATGCTGGCGTACAAGGGAATCCGTACAGCTGGAAATGAGAAACGAGCATTCTTCCTTCTGCGCCTCGACATCCAGCGGTTCTATTGCCTTCACATATCCGGCCAGCTTCGCATCCAAAGCATTGAACACGGCCGTATCCGCTTCCTGCGCCCATGCGGGCAGAAGGAGCGAAAGCGCGAAAAACGCCGATAAAGCTATATGTTTCAATGCATTGAACATCTTATTTGGCCTCCGGTAGAACGACTCCTTCCGGGAGGAAGAGCGAGGTGTCGCCATGATGTTTCAATATGTCGCGCACCGCGGATGACGAAATATGCGCAAACTCCTGAGCTGTAGGGATTATGATGGTCTCTACAGCTGGCGCAAGGCGGCGGTTCGCATCAGCGATGGAGCGCTCCGTCTCGAAGTCTATCATATTGCGGACTCCGCGCACGATGTGGCATATTCCAAGTTCATGGCAAGTGTCGATTGTCAAATTGTCATATTTTATGATGCTGACGCCCTCCAGGCCCTCGACAGCTTGACTTATGATGGCAATGCGCTGGTCCATGTCGAAGAAGCCGCGCTTGTCCTGGTTGATGCCGACAGCGACGACGACTTCGTCGAACATTGTCAATGCCCTTTTAAGAATATTGAGATGTCCCGCTGTAAACGGATCAAAAGATCCCGGAAACAATGCTTTAATTTTCATTACGATAATAATTATAGTTCCGCAAATATCATAATTGCCAGTCGATGGGAGTTTTTCCTTCCGACTGGAGGATTTCATTGGTCTTGGAAAAATGCCTGCAGCCGAAGAATGCGCCGCGAGCCAGAGGAGATGGGTGCGCCGCTTCCAGAACGAAATGCCTGGACGTATCAATGAGCGCCTTCTTGCTGCGCGCGAAATTTCCCCATAAAAGGAAGACCACACCTTCGCGATGCTCTGATATATAGCTGATGACAGCGTCCGTAAACTGTTGCCAGCCGATGGCGCTATGCGATGTAGGCTCACCTGCGCGCACTGTCAGGACGGCATTCAGAAGCAGCACTCCCTGGTCCGCCCATTTCCTCAAATCCGGGCTGCCGCTCATCCGGACACCCAAGTCGCTTTCGATCTCCTTGAAGATGTTTTTCAATGAAGGAGGCGCAGGGACACCGGCAGGAACGGAAAAGGACAAGCCCATGGCCTGTCCATAGCCATGATACGGGTCCTGACCCAATATCACGACTTTCACCTTGTCTACAGGAGTAAGTTCGAATGCCTTGAAAATATCTTTCCCCGGAGGAAAAACCTGACGTCCCTCAGCCTTTTCCTTGTGAAGATATTGCACCAGGGAAGCGAAATACGGTTTATCGAACTCGCTCTGCAATGCTTCTTTCCAGCTTTCTTCTATCTGAACATTCATTTCTGGAACACGAATCTTAGTACATCGTCAATGGTCTTGACATACTCGAACGTAAGACCTTCGATATATTTTTCATTGATATCCTCGATATCCTTCCTGTTGTCTTCCGAGATGACGATAGCGGTGACGCCGGCCCTTTTCGCGGCGAGGATCTTCTCCTTGATGCCGCCGACTGGAAGCACACGGCCCCTCAACGTCGTCTCGCCCGTCATGGCAATGCCTTCCCTTACAGGTTCATTTCTAAGTGCGGAAAGCATTGAACATACGAGAGTTATGCCGGCAGACGGACCGTCCTTAGGGGTCGCGCCCTCAGGGACATGCACATGGATGTCGTGAGCGTCGAACTCCTTGGAATCCATCTTCGCGAGCTCAGGATGCGCCTTGATATATTGGTATGCAATCGTGGCGGACTCCTTCATGACATTGCCGAGATTTCCGGTCATTGTCAGCTGGCCCTTGCCCGCGCTCACGGAACTCTCGACGAACAGAATTTCTCCGCCCATCTGGGTCCACGCCAGACCGGTAACGACGCCGACTCCCTCGTTTCCGCTCTGCTTGTCATGGAAGGCGGTAGGAAGACCGAGGTACTCCTTCAAGTGTTCCTTCTTGATGACGGACGGGAACGCCTGGTCCAAGGCAATCTTCTTCGCCGTCACGCGCGCAATCTTCGCAATCTGCTTCTCCAGACCACGCACGCCGGACTCATGTGTGTACTGGTCAATGATTTCGGCCAATGCACTTTTATCAATGCGGAGTTCCTTCTTGCCGATTCCGTGCTCTTCAAGTTCGCGAGGCAAGAGGAATTTCTTGGCGATTTCCATCTTCTCTTCCGCAAGATAGCCGGTGACATTGATAAGTTCCATTCGGTCCAGAAGGGCCGGCTGAATGGTGGAAATGTCATTGGCAGTCGTGATGAACAGGACATGGGACAAGTCATAGTCCACGTCCAGATAGTTGTCATGGAACGTCACATTCTGCTCAGGGTCAAGTACTTCCAGCAATGCGGAAGACGGGTCGCCCTTGAAGTCGCTGCTGAGCTTGTCTATTTCATCGAGCACCATTACAGGATTGGAAGTGCCCGCCCTGGAAATGCCGTTCAGAATCCGGCCAGGCAATGCGCCGATATATGTCTTCCGGTGTCCACGGATTTCAGCCTCGTCGTGCATGCCGCCGAGGGCGATACGCACGTATTTCCTGCCGATAGCCTTTGCAATGGACTTGCCGAGACTCGTCTTGCCGACTCCCGGAGGACCGTAGAGACAGAGGATAGGTGATTTCATATCCCCGCGCAATTTCAGCACTGCAAGATATTCAATGATTCTTTCCTTTACCTTCTCCAGTCCGTAATGGTCGTCGTCCAGCACCTTCTGAGCATGCTTCAAGTCCAGATTATCCTTGGAAAGATGATTCCAAGGGAGTTCAAGCATGAACTTGATGTAATTATATTGTATGCTGTAATCCGGAGATGACGGATTGTATTTCTCAAGTTTGGCAATTTCCTTCTCGAAAATCTCCTTTGCGGAATCAGGCCAGTCTTTCTTCGACGCTTCGGCACGCAGTTTCTCTATCTCCTCATCATCGTCCATACCAAGTTCTTCCTGGATTGTACGAAGCTGGTTGTTAAGATAATACTCCCTCTGCTGCTGGTCGATTTCGTTCTTCACCTTGGAGTTGATTTCCTGCTTGATCTTCAGGAGTTCAACCTGTGTGTCAAGAACATTGAGCAACTTCATTGCCCTGACTTTAAGGTCCTCATATTTAAGGAGTTCGACTTTGTCGAAGAAGTTTTCGACATCAATGGTCGTGGCGATGAAATTCACCAGGAAATTGAAATCCTCGATGGACTTGATGGCATTGGCAGCCTCCTTGGGCGCGAACGACGACGACTTGATGATGGCGGACGCCTTTTCTTTCAGCGAATCTGCAATCACCTTGATTTCAGGGTCTTCCGGGTTCGCCTCGAACTCTTCCAGATACCTCACGTGAGCACGCAGATACGGCTCCGAAGAGACGACATCCTCGATTTCGAATCTTTTAAGTCCATGCAGCACAGCCGATATCGTACCGTCAGGCATTTCAAATGTCTTGATGATGCGGGCTACCGTACCGAACGGAAACAAGTCGTCCAGAGCCGGATCCTCCACGCTGACGTCATTCTGCGGAACGGCGCCGATCAGGGAATTCGACTTATGGGCATCTTCTATGAGTTTAATGGATTTGTCGCGGCCGATGGTGATCGGGAAAATCGAGCCCGGAAAAATGACAGCATTTCTCAATGCCAGCAACGGCAATGTGTCAGGCATGGCGATGTCTTCCGTCTGTGACGGTATCTCTCCACTCATGACAGGAATAATGCTGACTTCTGCCCCGGCGGGCGAAAACATATCCGAATATTTATCAATCATACACTTATATTATAAATCATCACTACTACACCCTACTGCCAATTTGGCATTGACAGCAGTATTTGTTTCACAGACCTACATTAGTCAATCTTTATGCCAATGCAAATTTGAGGAAATTTAGTCAGTAAATAAAATAAACGCACGTAAATTCCTGCATAAAAGTTTGTTAATAAAAAAAATAAACGTACCTTTGCTGACCGATTTTGATTTGAAATCTTTAGTAAGAGTTAAAAATAATAAGTTATCATGACCAAAGCAGAGATCGTAAACGAGGTTGCTAAGTCAACCGGACTTGAGAAAACAACAGTACAGACTGTTGTCGAGGCTTTCATGGAGAGCGTTAAGGATTCCCTCGCAAAGGGCAATCCTGTATATCTTCGTGGTTTCGGCAGCTTCATCATCAAGCACAGAGCTGAGAAGGCTGCCCGTAACATCACCAAGAACACGACCATGACAATCCCGGCACACGACATTCCGGCTTTCAAGCCAGCGAAGGTGTTCGTATGTACTGTTAAGAAATAATCAATAAAAATCTTTTAATCTATGCCAAGCGGTAAAAAGAGAAAGAGACATAAGATGGCAACGCACAAACGTAAAAAGCGTTTGCGCAAGAACAGACATAAGAAGAAGTAATTTTTCAGTGTCTGCCATTTTAGCAGTCTGCTAAGAGAGAGAGGCTGACCGGTAGTCCGGACGGCCTCTTTAGTTTTTTGTGAAGAGGCATTGCCTTTTCTGCCTATTAAATTAATATTGATTTATCCTGATGGAGTCTGAGAAAGAATCAGTCAAAGATCTGATTGTAGATGTCAGCGAGGAGGAGGTAAGGTTAGCCTTATTGGATAACCACCGTCTCATCGAATTGAACAAGGAGTCCAGTAACGGTCACAGCTTCACTGTCGGGGATGTATTCCTCGGCAAGGTGAAGAAAGTGATGCCCGCGCTGAATGCGGCGTTTGTAGACATCGGAGACGAAAAGGAAGCATTTATCCACTATCTGGATTTGGGTCTGTATTTCAATGCGTTCGACGAATTCGTCCGCAAGACAAATACTAACACCAACGCCAATGATTTGTTCACCGGCATTGAACTTGGTCCGATCCTCGCAAAGGAGGGGCAGATCGAGAATCATCTCAAACCGGGACAGATGGTGATCGTCCAGATTGTAAAGGAGCCGATTTCGACAAAGGGTTCGCGACTCACAGCTGAGATTTCATTGGCAGGACGCAATATTGTACTCCTCCCTTTCGCAAAGAAAGTGAGCATATCCCAGAAGATAGCATCCAAGGAAGAGAAAAAGAGACTTGAGACACTTGTCAGGAGCATTCTCCCGCCGAATTACGGTGCGATTATCCGCACTGCCGCTGAAGGAAAGAACGCGGCAATTCTGGTTTCAGAATTGAAGTCGCTCATCAGCAAATGGGAGAGTTCATGGACGAAGTTGTCCAAATCCAAGAATGTCCAGCTGCTCTTTACTGAGTACAGCAAGACCACCACGATTCTCCGCGATCTTTTCAATGATTCTTTCTCGAACATCTATGTCAATGACCAGAAAGAATATGAGGAAATCAAGAAGTACATCGCTCAGATTTCCCCGGACAAGGAAAAAATCGTGAAATTCTATGACGGCGACGAGCCTTTGTTCGACAAGTTCGACGTCACGAGGCAGATCAAGAGTTCGTTCGGAAAGGTGGTTCCTATAAAACAGGGGGCATATCTGGTAATAGAATCGACAGAGGCTCTCAATGTGGTAGATGTCAATAGCGGTATCAGGGCCAAGACCAATGATCAAGAGGAAAACACTTACGAAGTGAACCGCTACGCAGCCGAAGAGATAGCAAGACAGCTGCGGCTCAGAGATATGGGAGGCATCATCATCGTGGACTTCATAGACATGGAGAACCAGGAGCACAAGAATGGCCTCTACAAGTTCATGTCAGAGTTGATGCAGGAGGACAGGGCCAAGCATAATGTGCTGCCGCTCACGAAGTTCGGCCTCATGCAGATAACCAGACAGAGAATCCGTCCGGTGACACAGATCAACACTGAGGAAGTGTGTCCGGTATGTCACGGCACAGGCAAGATTTCTCCGAGCATTGTCATCGACGAAGAAATAGAGCGCAAGATTGCATTCTATACCAACGAGAAAAATATCCGGTCATTCATTCTCAAGACCGGGCCTGTACTTGGAGCATACATTTCGAGGGGATTCAATTCTTTCCTGAGAAAGTGGAAAAGGAAGTACAAATGCAAGATCAGACACGAAGAGGTCCTGGACTTCAGTGTCCTGCAGAATGAAATTTATACCGATAGCGGCGAAAGGCTGGACAGCTAGTTTCCCCACGGTAACCTGATGAAAGCAGGTCGGGCGCAGTGTCCGGCCTGTTTTTTTTGTGGAAAGAATTGTCGTTATCTCGCCGACTATTCATCCGCGCCGTGCGCACTAAAACGTTTTCCACGCACGTCATAGCCCAAATTGCCACTCGCGTGCGTAAAACCGGCCTTTCCACGCACGCCAGGTCCACGATACCCGACAAGGGGCCGCGAAGCCGTGGTGGGCTGCTACTTGTCGACGTCTACCCAGTCGAGGGGCTGGAACCAGGTGAACCAGCGTCCCCATACACGTGGGGCGTCGCTGTGGGCATAGCACAGGAACTGCTGGACGCCGTAGCGGACCTGGCCTTGCGCATCTCCGCTCATGCCGGCATTGATGATGCCACGTCGGAGTTCGCCTTCGATAAGGCCGCCCTTGGTGAAATGAATGCCGTCATTGGACTCCCAGACACGCATACGGCTGCTGTCGGTATCTCGGCGTTCGGCGTGGATTGCCACGAATTTCTGACTCCTGCAGATGTACTTGACATCCGTATGATCGGGCTTGTAGACGTCGCTCTTATCGAGCGCAATACCCTTATACTCAAGATGTCCGGGCCAGTTTTCGTCCTTGGCTGAAGCCACTGAGACACGTGTCGTCGTACAATACCCGTTGGACTCCACAAGGTAGTCATTGTAAGAATAATACAGGTAAACCACATCATCCTTGACTACGATACAAGGCTCTCCGGCACCGAAGACCTCGCTTTCATGACCGGCTGCGGGTTCATAATCAATGACAGGCTGCGGATCCTGTCCCCAGCCGTTTCCGCTCCATTTTTCCCATGGGCCGGTCGGAGTCTTGCTTCTGGCGATATACAAGTCATTGTCAAAACCGTTAGGTTCCTCAGTAGACGTGTAGGCGATATAGTACCATCCGCCCCATTTGGCCACACCGGGGTCACAAACAGAAAACGCATCACGTTTGCCGTCAGAAGGCAGCAGGGCATCCGCTTCGTCGGTCCATGTCTTTCCGCCGTCCACCGAATGACGCCACGTAATCTTGTCCCAGAAATAATTGCCTGAGCCATTGGATGTTATGCGGCAGCGGAATTGACCGTCAACAGGTTTTCCATCCACATAGGAAACCGCTCCGGTACTACCGGTAGAACCATTGTCAGGACATTTCCAAATACCGGACTTTTCAGTACCGCCAGTCATTACCCAAAGGTAAGTTCCTGCAGGAAATGTCTCTGTATAATCTTCCTTTTCGCTCTTGTAGATGCTCAGCCAAGAATTGTCGGCATAATTCACGAAGGTCTTGGAAGCAACAGCCGCACCGCTTACAGTCGTCTCATAATCATTGACCCATTTATAGACCTTCAGGGTGAAGCCTTCAGCAGAACTGTTCCAGGAAGGGCAATTGAGAGAAATGATGCCGAAGTCCTCATTGGAAGTGAACTTCTGGGCGAAGACGCCTGTCGTGCCGAGCTGAAGAGGCGTGATGGCATCAGAGACAGGGACCAGCACATTGGTTCCATAATAATCTCCAGGGGTCGCAAGCCAGATGTCGATAGAATTGTCGTCATTGATGATGATAGACGGACCGTAACGGTAATTTGGCCCGGTGTAAATATCCCAACCCTCACGTGCGACAGGTTTTACGGGGACTACGGCCTCCGGCTCCGGGACATCCGGTTCCGTATTGCCATTACTGCAGCAGGCCATGCCGACAAGGGCAATACCCGCGAGTACCAAACGATTGAATATCTTATTCATTATTTCCATACATTATAAGTAATCCTTAAAAAATAACTTGGTAATCTTTGCTCGTCTTTTCGGTCTATATTCCTTTTCTCATCAGTCGTGTACGTCCAGTACACTCCATCTTCGAAAAGAAATCTATCCTCGAAAATACTTCACAAATCTTTACCAACTTATTTTTTCATTGCTTATAAATTTACAAAAATCTTACCTTGTTTCGGAGCCAGCGTCCTGACTTTATCGCCGGAGGCGGTATGCTCCGTGACAGTGACCCTCAGCCCATTCCCTGAAGTGCGGAACACCTTGAGGTCGAAATCAGAGCCGAATGCCCGTATATGATGAAGAGACATCCCGTTCCAGCCGGACGGAAGATTCACATTCATCATGAAGCTGCGCAATCCAGTAGGACGGATACCGAAGAGGCCTTCCGTTATGACCCTGCAATAAAGGCCGCTTTCCGCTGACAGATGTCTCTGGGAGCCCTCCGGCCAAGCTTCCACCGCATAAGGGACATGCTCCCCGAGAAGACGACGCTGCGAAAGCCTATGAAGAATTTCCAGCGCCTTGTCAGGATTACCGGTATAGAAGATGCCCCTGAGCGCGTACAGTGTCGCCCTGTCCCAGAACACGTCGCTCCCCTGCTCAGTGAGACAGCCGTTTTCGGTCATGAGTTCGGGTCCGGTCAATGCTGCCGAAGTCCCGGCTGCCCTGTCGGCTATTCCGGCAATGAGCGGCAAAGATATGCAAATCATTCCGGAGTTGCGCATTTTTTCTGCACCCAGTTTCCCGGAAATGTTTCTCGCCCCATGCGAGCCCGGCTTCGCATAGACATGGCATTGCGACACCGTGGGTGAACATGGGGATAATTGTGAAGTTCAGTGTGTCCCTGACGTGCGCAAATAGCCCCATTTCACGCACGGCAAGGCCACACTGATCACCAAAATTATCTCCATGTGCACCCACGGTGTCGCAGTGCCATTTCTATTCGATGCCTGGCAGGGAGGCACCATAGCAACGGAACAACATATTGATGAATTGTTTGCTGATTGGGAGCAGCGTAATAATTAGCCTGTTTTTCGTTTGTTGCTACCGCACGACAAGGAAACGACTATCGGACAGCCAATTTCTTTCAATTTACCTATACTTTTACGGACGAAACGACCAAAAGTATAATGGCGATGGTTGAAAAATGAAAATCGCGAGGTTATGTTTGCAGGTGAGCTGTCTTACCAAGTTTCAATTTTCCATCCTTCCGGAATGCCGTGTGCGCCTGTCACTTCCCAAGTCGCTTTTTTGCTCTTGATGAATGTGCCGGAAGCCGCCACGCCGCTGAGCCAGTCTTTTGTCGTTTTTTCTGACGGCTCGGTTGTGAACAGCCCTATGACATATCGGAGATTGTGGCAATCTTTATACATAAACTCATAACAATGGCTCACAAGCTCTGTTGCCGGAAGTTCCGGAGCCGATGTAAGACTTGTACATCCCTCAAACATACAATGATAGCAACCCATATCCAATCTTGTAGCAGGAAGTTCGGGCGCAAATTTCAGACTCGTACAGTTTGCGAACATGCTGTTATAACAATAGATTCTCATTTCTGTTGCCGGGAGGTCAGGAACATATGTCATAGCGGAACATCCTTTGAACATCATTCCATAACAATTGTATGCCAATTCTTTGGCCGGGAGTTCGGGCGCGGATTTCAACCCAGTGCATCCCGCGAACATTCGGAAATAGCAGCCCTGTGCCATTGTTGTTGCCGGGAGTTCAGGCGCAGACAGCAGGCTTTTGCATCCTTCAAATAAAGCGAGAAATGCATTCGGTGAAAGCGGAGTGGAGAAATCCCTGTCTAACAATGACATGATATTCCCTTGCGCAGTGACGGGACCGGAAATCTCGAAATGATAGTAATTTTCGGTATTCTTACTGAATTTGAGATTTTTCTGCTCGCCGGCTCTGAACAGTAAAAATGTACCGTCCGCCAATGAAATCTTTTCCCCTATGGTATAAGGATTCCACTGGGACTCATCGGTGCTGTATTCCAATGTGATTTCATCCAGAGTCCCCACTCTTGCAAGACGGACAGTGGACTTTCCGGAAGAAATGAACGTAAGCCCCTTGTAGTTCACTGTCGGGACAGGGGCTGGGGGAAGACTCTGTTTGTTACAAGCGGAAAATCCCGCAAGCAGAACGAAAGGGACAATAAGATTGAATATCTTTTTCATATTATCAATACTCTTTAAGTTAAAAACAAAACGACATGCGTCACGATAAATGGCAGGCTACTGAGTTTCAATTTTCCATCCATTCGGAATGCCGTGTACGCCCGTCACGTTCCAGGTGGCATTTTTGCTCTTGACGAATGTTCCGGAAGCCGCCACACCGCTGAGCCAGTCTTTTGTAGTTTCTTCTGATGGGCTGGTTGTGAACAATGCTTTGACATATCGGAGCTTGCTGCAATCTTTAAACATAAGCTGATAACAATTGCGGATAAGTTCTTTCGCCGGAAGTTCAGGTGCGGATGTCAGACTTGTACATCCTTGGAACATTTCGCTATAACAACCCCAATCCAAGGTCGTCGCAGGGAGTATAGGTGCAGAGGTAAGACTTGTGCATCCGTTGAACATGCTATGGTAGCATTCTGTTACCAGGTATGTAGCCGGAAGTTCCGGAGCCGATGTGAGACTTGTACATCCCTCAAACATGCAATTGTAGCAATAGGACTCCAATCTTTTAGCCGGGAGTTCAGGTGCGGATGTCAGCCCCGTACAGTTTGTGAACATGCTGTTATAACAATAGGATTTCATTTCTGTGGCCGGGAGCTCAGGAGCAGATGTCAGAGCGGAACATCCTTTGAACATCATCCCATAACAATTGTATGCCAATGCTTTGGCCGGGAGTTCAGGCGCGGATGTCAATTCTGTGCATTCAGAGAACATTCCGAAATAACAGCCCTGTTCCATTGTTGTCGCCGGGAGTTCCGGGGCAGATGTCAAAGCGGAACATCCACGGAACATATGCTGATAACATTTCATTGCCAATACTTCTGCCCGGAGTTCAGGGGCATATTTTAGAGCTGTGCATCCCGAGAACATTTGGGCATAACAGCCATATTCCATTGTTGTAGTCGGGAGCTCAGGCGCAGACAGCAGGCTTGTGCATCCTTCAAATAAAGCGAAAAACGCATATTTTGTAAGCGGAGTAGAGAAATCCATGTTTAACAATGACATGATATTCCCTTGCGCAGAGATGGGACCGGAAATCTCGAAATGATAGTAATTCTCGGTGTCCTTGCTGAATTTGCGATTTTTATGCTCGCCGCTTCTGAACAGTAAAAATGTACTGTCCGCCAAAGTAATCGTTTCCCCTATGGTATATGGTTTCCAATGGGTCTCATCAGTGCTGTATTCCAATGAGATTTCATACGGAGTCCCCACTTGTGCAAGTCGGACAGTGGATTCTCCGGAAGAAATGAACGCAAGACCTTTGTAGTCCGCAGACGGGACAGGATTCTTCGGTACCTGTTGATTGCCTGAATCGTCCTTACTACAAGCAGAAAATCCAGCAATCAGAACGAAAAAGACAAGAAGGTTGAATACCTTTTTCATATTATCAATACTCTTTAAGTGAATAATCAAAACAGCTGTATGTCACAAATATATAAAATTTTGAAAACATAAAGTCCATCCCGGCAAAAAGTCTCAAATAATGCCAATGTGTTTCTGGTCAATGCACCCCGGCTTCGCGGTTAGACGTCGGGCATCATGGACGCGCCGTGCGTGTTAAAACGTTTTCCGCTCACGTCACCACGCAATTTACGTGGTGACGTGAGTGGAAAACGTTTTAGTACGCACGTCGGGGAAGGAAACGTGGAAAGAATCGGAGAGGGCCGGTGTGGAAACGACAAAGTGATGAAATGTGAGTCGGGAGAGTGATGGAAAGCGAGTAGGGAGAGGATGGAGAGTGTGTCGGGGTCAGATGTGGGATTGCGAAGGGTGGGAACCGTGGGGTTAGGACACAGGGCACGGCAAGAGTTCGCGCGCGAGAGGAGCCGATGGTGCGAAGTTGCGGGGGCATAGCACATCCCTGCCAGGCATCGCATGACATGGCACTGCGACATCTGGGGTGCACATGGGGATAATTGTGAAGTTCCGTGAGGCTCTGCCGTGAGTAAAAAGCCCCGTTTCACGCACGGCAGGGGCTATTTTCGTGATGACGTGAGTGGAAAACGTTTTAGTACGCACGCCATGGAAAGAAAAGTGGCTAGAATTGGAGAGGGCCAGTGTGGAAACGACAAAGGGATGGAAAGTGAGTAGGGAGAGTGAGGGAATGTGAGTAGGGAGAGGATGGAAAGTGTGTCTGGAGTGAAATGTGGGATTGCGCAGGGAGAGCTATGGGGTTAGGACTCAGGGCACGACAAGAGTTCGCGCGAGGGAGGAGCCGATGGTGCGATGGTGCGATGGTGGGATGGTGCAGGGGCATGGCACATCACTGCCAGGCACCTCATGGACATGGCATTGCGACATCAGGGGTGCACATGGGGATAATTGTGAAGCACAGTGAGGCTCTGCCGTGCGTAAAAAGCCCCGTTTCACGCACGTCAGGGACAATTTACGTGGTGACGTGAGTGGAAAACGTTTTAGCACGCACGTCGGGGAAGGAAATGTGGCTGACATAGCGCAAGAGCGGTTGAGCGATGAAACAGGATGCACCGACACGTGGCACTGTCACATGGTCCCGTCACGGGACAATGCTACGTTGGCACTTCTACAGGGTACTGTCACAGGGTATCGTCTCAGGATACCGTCTCTGGGCACCCGTCACTGGAAGCACTGCCACGAATCTCTGCCACGGATAAATGCCACGGCTCAACATCACAGTGGCATATAAACAAAGACACCCCGGATGATTTCTCATCC